>Ga0209533_1005614_pt1 | contig 10644 bp, 9 predicted proteins | sample COG_04_FD_184748 | JGI IMG/M metagenome (GOLD analysis project Ga0209533, IMG submission 184748) | Pelagic Microbial community sample from North Sea - COGITO 998_met_04 (SPAdes) (version 2) | ecosystem: Environmental > Aquatic > Marine > Neritic zone/Coastal water | place: Helgoland, sampling... | reverse complement strand
CCATCGGCATCGAGCTCATCATGCTCTCATCCATCTCGTCCGAATACTCATAGTCTTCGTAGTCTTCCATTTCATCCCACTCATCGCCCTCCGATTCGTCGGATGAATTATTACTGAGTAGGCTCAGGATCTCTTCGATCAATTGCTCGGCTGCCTGCTGCTCGGCACGTGCCGCCGGCCATGTCGCCCAAGCTCCCAGTAAGCCACCGCCCCGCTCCATCGCTTCCGGCACCTTCGCCATCAGCTTTAGTGGTTCGGCCAAGATACCTTCCATCGGTGGCATGCCCTCCGGTGCCGGCGGCGTCATCTCTGTATCCAGTTTCTGCATACTGACATAAATCCCCTCGGCTTCAACCTTTAGCTCACCTTGCGATTTCACAAAAACCGGTGCATTCGCCGCCGCATCGTCAGGTGCCACAATCGGCGGCGGTGGTGGCGCATTTTTTGCGCGTTTCGGGTGGCGACGGTTCACATCGCTATCGGTGACTTCCTGGCGTAATTCTTTTTGCGCTTCGAGCAATGCCTGCAATACCTCCACCAACTGCTCCATCTGCGCTTGCATCTCATCCTGCTCCTCCGCCTCTTCGGCGATGCGAACTTGCAACTCGGCCACCCACACCGAAGTCGATTCCAGACGAATGCCCGAGCGCTCCATCTGCGGCGTATAACGTTTCGCAGCGAGAAATGCCAACTGCGCCTGCTGCGCATAGCTCAGACCCAGCTCGGCCGATGCCTCACTCTCGCTCCGTGACAACTCCATCAAACACAGGCCGCGGTTCAATTGCACAGCGGCCAAATCTCCGGGCGTCATCGAAGCCGAGTCACCGGATGCGGCGACGTCAGAAAACAAGGCAACCGCATCCGCATACGCACCATCAGCATACAATTTCGAAGCTTCTGCGAACTGCGCCTGCAACTGCGGCGTCGCGGCCTCGCCCTGCGGCGTCCCTACTAGCAATGTCAGCACCAGCGCGGCCTGCCCGAGCTGCAGACCATTCGCGCCCCAGCATTCCGAGAGCAACAACAGCAACAGTGCGGGAATCACAAAAAACAGCGCTGCTTCCTGATAGACCACGATCCCATCGCCCCCGACCGAAGCTGAGACCGCACGCCCCGCCACATAATCCACATAGATCTGGCCGAGATCAAAGATCTGATCGCCCACCGCAATATATTCAGCGTTCGCACTTTGCGACGCCAGTGCACGCAGCGTCGCATCATCCAGCTTGGTGTAAACAATCGCCTCCTCCGAGCGCAACAGTGTCCGCACGCCTTCCTCATCCAATACCGGAATCGGCGAGCCTTCTTTAGGATTGCCCACACCGAGCAGCAATAAATCCACACCATGCTCTTCTAGGAGCTCCGTGACCTTCGGCATCTGCGAGCCATGGTCACCGCCATCCGTAATCACCACCAGATCCTGCACGCCTGCACGATCCGCCATGAAGACTTGATCCACCACTTTCTCGACTGCCGACTGCAAGGTCGTGCCACCAAAATCCGCACTGCGTGTATGCGTTTGCTCCAGCATGTAACGCACAAAATCATAGTCATAGGTCAAGGGACACATGATCGTCGCACTGCCCGCATACACCACCAAGCTCACGCGCTCATTGCTGAATGTAACCAATGCATCACGCACCGCTTGCTTGGCCACTTCCAAGCGCGAGGGCGCCACATCTTCGGCCAGCATACTTTGTGACACATCCAGCGCAAAGACGACGTCGCGGCCGCTGCGGGAGATCGACAGCTTCTCCGGATCATAGCCCGGCCGCGCCAACGCCAGCACCAACAGCACAAAGGCCGCGATGCGCAAAGTATCACGCAATTGTCGATGCGTGCTCATGCCCCCGCCCATCGCCTGGATGAGCTCTGCGCGTTTGCCACGCGCATACGCGAGCAACCACCACAGCGGCAGGGCCAGCAGCAAGAGTGACAAGACCCACGTCCATTGAAAAACAAATCCACTCATGGCACCACGCGCAACACAGACGCCTCCAATATTAATGCAATCAGTAAGCTCAGCAGCGCCACACTCAAGGGCAACCAGAACCACTCCGCGACACGATCGTAGCTGCGTGTCGAAATCTCCGAACGTTCCAGACGGTCGATCTCTTCATACACCGAGAGCAAGGATTCATAATCACTCGCCTGCCTGAAAATACCGCCGGTCTCATCACTGATATGCTGTAAAGTGCGCTCGCTGGCAGTCAATTGCTCAACCTGCACTTCACCGGACGCCGAATCCTGCGTATCCCCTAAACTGATACAATAAATCCGACAGCCCCACTCTTTCGCCAAACCAGCCGCCTCCAGCGGCAAGTGTGCGCCCGAATTATTTTCGCCATCCGTCAGTAAAATAATCACACGACTCTCGATCGAGTCCACCTGCACCGAGCCCTGCCCGAACTGTAACTCTTCAATGTTTTGCAAGCGCGCTGCCGCCAATGCCAAGGCATCGCCATACGCGGTGCCATCCTCATTCGGTCGCTCCTGCACCTCCAGACTGCCCACAATCTGTAGCAGCGCATCATGCCCAAACGTCAACGGACTGCGCGTATCTGCATAGCGCGCAAACGTAATCAGGCCAAGTAGATCCTCCTCACGCCCCGCCAACGTATCACCATCCCCTGCGATGAACTTCTCGACCATCTCCTTCGCCACTTCCATGCGGCTGCGGTTCTGCCCCTCCAGGTCGCGCACGTTCATATCCATACTACTGGAGACATCCACCAAGAGTTGAATCGCGATGCCTTCGGAGACATCCATATCATAGGTCGAGCCTGCTTGCGGACGCGCCAGCGCCACGAGCAACAAGACCAACGCCAAACGACGTAAACTCACGGGGATCCATAAATAGCGCGCACGACCCGCATCGGCATCTGACCATAGCCCGACTGAAGACACCTGTAACGACGTGCGACGCAAACGACCACGCAGTAAAAACAATACCACAGGAATCAACAGCAGCACCCAAAGATAGACAAAATTCATCGCTCTACCTCCTCTTTGAGTGCACGTAATAAGCCTGCCACATCGATACGGTTCGCATACGCCGCCGTTTCCAATGCTTCTCGCAAACTCGGCGACATCGAAAGTGCCGCATCTCCAAGTGAGCGCTCGATCAAATCCTCAGCGGGTTCACCAGCTTCCAACGCGTCAACCAAATCACTCAAACTCAACGTCTCAGCCAACTCCACAAAAGCTGGCTTTTGTTTCCTCAACAAAATCCAAACGACTAAACTCAGCACGACTAAAGCCACAATAACGACCAGAACAAACACTGTTCTCTTCGGCGTAATGAAAGAATCGCCAGTCAACACCGCAGGAGTCTTCGAAGTATCCTCCGCCGCATACGAAGTGACCGTAAACTGCACGGACGGCAATGCCACTTCGGTCGAGACGCCCCCTTGCTCCAAGATCGCAGTGATCCTATTTAACTCAAACTCACCCGCATTCATCGGTTGCAGCAGAAGCAACACACTCTGCACATACACACCCTCGACATAGCGCACGGGTTCACGGGTATGTGCCACAAAGTGCAGCTGCGCATGCGCAGGCACATGTAATTCAAACTCGGCATACTCCGCACGGCGCATTTCGGCTTGCAGCTCGACCACATCGCCGGGGCGATACGTGCCTTCGACCAGTTGCAACGTCACACCTGATGCCGCATCTGCAAAAGCCAACAGCGGCAAGAGCCAGCCGCATAGAACTATCAATAGAGGTCTCACAGTTTAACCACCGGTTTCATTCGCTTGGCGACTTTGCCGCTCATGAAAAAATCCAGCCAGTGCTTGGACACAATCGCCGCCCACTGCCAGATCCAATAAATTCACACCCGACTCCAGCATCGACTGTTTCAGCCGCGCACTGTGCGCCGAATTATCCGCTCCGCCACGTCCCAGATCGACAATCCGTTGCTCATCCGTCTCGGAATCCTGCATACGCACCAAACCAGACACCTTTGGATCCAGCAAATGGGGCTCACTTAAATTAATTGCATTGATGTCGTGGCGAAACGCCAAAGCCTGCAACTCTTGGACATAGTCCTCGGTCATGAAGTCGGAGACAACAAACGCGATCGAATGCTTACGCGCCATATGGCCAAAGCGTCCCAGCATTTCAGTAAAGTCCGTGCCACGCCCCTGCGGCTTGAAGTGCATCAACTCATCCATGATCCGCATCGCATGACTCCGCCCCTTGCTCGGCGGCACGATTTGCTCAATGCGATCTGAAAACAAAATCAACCCGATCCGGTCGTGGTTTTTCACTGCAGCCATAGTCAACAACGCGCAGACCTCAGCCATTGTCTTACGCTTTCGCCCATCCGCATCGTGCAGCATCGAAGCCGACACATCGACCAACAGGTAAATAAACTGCTCACGCTCCTCGATATAGCGTTTAATATGCGGCTCTCCCGTGCGTGCGGTGACCTTCCAATCCATCGTGCGCACATCGTCGCCCGGTTGATACGGCCGCACATCCTCAAACTCCACACCTCGCCCCTTAAAGACAGAGCGATACTCACCGGCCAGCAAGTGCTCCACTGGACGGCGGCACTTCAACTCCAGCAAATTCAGCTGACTCTCTAGTTCACTAAGCACGATTGGATTCTAAGCAGAAACAGGCACCTTCGCGAGGATCTGGTCGAGCAAATCATCCGAAGTAATCGACTCCGCCTCAGCGCGATACGAGATCGCCATACGGTGGCGCAGCAAATCATGCGCAACATCCTTCACATCCTGCGGGATCACATAGTCACGTTGCTGCATCAGCGCATGCCCACGCGCTGCCAACGACAAATAAATCGAAGCACGCGGCGAAGCGCCAAAGCGCAAGTAGCGCCCGAGGTCCAAATCATAAGTCTCTGGGTGACGCGTCGCATCCACCAGGCGCAAAATGTAGCGCTCCACCTTTTCATCGATGAAGATCGTCTCCATCGTTTCCCGCATCGCCATCAATTCCTCAATCGTCAAGACTGGCTCGATATCCAACTGAGGCGCCGTCTTCGCCATCCGCTGCATCACGAGCAACTCCTCATCCATCGAAGGATAACCGACCTTAAGTTTAAACATAAAGCGGTCCACCTGCGCCTCAGGCAATGAATACGTGCCCTCTTGCTCAATCGGATTCTGAGTCGCCAGCACCAAAAACGGTTTCGGCAAATCATAGGTCTCCTTGCCCAGCGTCACCTGCTTCTCCTGCATCGCCTCGAGTAAGGCACTCTGCACCTTCGCCGGCGCACGGTTAATTTCATCAGCCAGCAGCAGATTTGTAAAAATCGGCCCCTTCTCCGCAGTAAAGGTATGTGCGCGTGGGTCATAGACCAAGGTGCCGGTCAAATCGCCAGGCAGGAGGTCCGGTGTAAACTGAATACGACTGAACTGCGCATGAATCGCTTGCGCCAAGCTATTGACAGTCAAGGTCTTTGCTACGCCCGGAACGCCTTCCAACAGCACATGGCCATTGCACAGTAACGCCAGCAACAGGCGCTCCACCAAATTCTCCTGACCGACCACCACTTGGCCGACGCGCTCACGCACGGTTTGCAGCGTCGCGCTGCAGGATTCAAACTTCTGACTCATAATGAATGTATAACAGTGGAAAAGTATATATGTCGAAATGCAAACCGCACATAGTTAGACGCAATCAAGCTCTGTCAACAGTCCCTTAACGATACATAAAAGTTCCATTTTAGCACCGCATGTGCATCAAATGATAGATCCCCCGAAAAAACAGCAGCACCCCATGTTTAGTCGCTGAAATGATGACAAAACAGGTAACTACTTCACCTCAACGCCAATCGCTCGATTAAGTTTCCCCGAGACGAAGCCTTCTTCGTCAAATTCGACTGTTTGAAATCCAATGGCGATGAGTGCCGGTTCGAGAATCTCTCGCTTTGAGTGCAGCTCAACGACGTCTTCCGAGGGCACCTCGACCCTAGCTCGATCTCCAAAGTGGCGAACACGGTTGATCGGAAAACCTGCGGCCTGCACTGCTGCTTCGGCATCTTCGATCTGCCTCAATTTTGCGACCGTAATACGCTCTCCATAAGGCACACGTGAAGACAAACAGGGGCTGGCCGGTTTATCCCAACAATCCAACGAGAAGTGTTCCGCCAGTTGGCGCACCATATCCTTTGAAATCCCACAGTCGGCCAGAGGTGAGCGCACTTCAAATTCATCCGCAGCCGTTAAACCAGGGCGATAGTCACCATAGTCATCGACATTCGTGCCATTCAAGACCCACCGATCCGGAAACTCGGACCGCAACCCCGCCAATTCATCGTAGAGCGTGTGTTTGCAAAAATAGCACCGATTGGACGGGTTGTTAAAATAGTCCGGGTTATCGATCTCCGGAGTCGTGATGACCCGTAGCGGCAAATTGTTATTCAGCGCAAATTGCTTGGCTTCTTCCAAATCCGAAAGTTTCAGGCTCGGTGACGCGGAAATCACTGCAAGTGCGGCATCGCGACCGAGAAAATGTTGCGCCAGAAACGCGACCAGTGAACTATCCACGCCGCCCGAAAATGCCACCAATGCCCCGGGGCAATCCCGAAACCAATCTTCAAGCTTTTGCAGCAAATCCATCAGAGCGCATGTTGCGCCCGAATATACTTCTGTCAACTTGCACAAAGCAAAATGATCAGCTATCTAAGGAACGGTCATGTCAACACTCCTCTACCAATGCCCTGCCGGTATTTCCGGCGATATGAACCTCGGCGCGATGATCGCCCTCGGCCTCAAGCCGGAAGCGATCGAAGCCGAACTGCGCAAACTGCCCTACTCGGGTTGGTCGCTGCACTTCGAGACCGATATACGCCAAGGCATCACGGGCACTCGCTGCGATGTCATTCTACGGCAAAACTCCACGCAAGCGCATTCCAATCTCATGGTGGACGTGCATGCACATGGCCACAGTCACGCACACCATGAACATCGCGGTTTTAGCGAAATCCGCAAAGCCATCGAAAGCAGCGAACTCTCCGCCCGAGTCAAAGCCGACGCCGTCGCATGCTTCCGCGTATTGGCCGAAGCCGAAGGTGCCGTGCACGGCATCGCGCCCGCCGAGGTGCACTTCCACGAAGTCGGAGCGATCGATTCGATCATCGACATGGTCGGTGCCGCGATTTGCTGGGACCTACTGGGGGTCGATCGCATCGTCTGCTCCACCCTAGAAGTCGGCGGAGGCACGGTCAAATGCGCCCACGGCATCATGCCGGTGCCCGCTCCTGCGACGGCTCGATTACTCAAAGGGACGCCTTTCACCGCCGGAGCGACCGATAAAGAAACCACGACCCCCACCGGTGCCGCACTCCTCATCGGCAAACACGCCGAATTCGGAGGCAAAACCAGCGGAGCGCAAATCCAAACCGGCATCGGAATCGGCCAACGCGAGGACCCCAACATCGCAAATGCCGTCTATGTCAGCTTGATCGACGAATCGAAGCCAGGCAATCACTACGAACAAGATGAGGTCGTAGAGCTCGCAACGAATATTGACGACATGTCGGCCGAAGCGATCAGCTACCTCTGCGAGCAACTGCTTGCTGCCGGCGCCGTCGATGTCTGGCAAATACCCGCGACGTTCAAAAAAGGCCGCCTCGGTTGCGTCGTGCACACGCTCGCACCTTCCGATTCGGTCAGCCAGGTAGAAGCCACTTTTTTCAAACACAGTCGCACGTTGGGCGTGCGTCGCCAGGACTGGAAACGCTCCAAACTGAGCCGTGAACTACTCACGCTCGAAACACCATGGGGTCCCGTCCACGTCAAAAAAGCGGGTGATCCCAACACACTGACTCGCTACAAATTCGAATACGAAGATTGCCGCCGCATTGCCAGAGCAGAAAATCAATCACTCGAATGGGTCGAAGCCGAATTAACAAAACTCCTGCAACGAACAAAATGAACACGCGACAACTCCTAGAAGACCTACAGAACGGACACATCGACCTCGAAGCGGCACTCTCCCAATTGCAAGGCTTCGAAGATCTCGGACATAGTCGGGTCGATCTCAATCGTGAAGCGCGCAATGGAGCTGCCGAAGTCATTTTCGGCCAAGGCAAAACTGCCGGCCAAATCATCGATGTCATGCAGTGCCTCTCGGCTCAACAGCAAAACATTCTGGTCACCCGCATCACCCCCGAAGCGGCCGCGACCGTGCAGCAACGCTTCCCTGAATCGAACTACACCGAATTGGCGCGCATCCTTTCACTGCAATCCGTTCCCGCCCAAAAAACGGAATCTAAAATCGCCGTCGTGTGCGCGGGCACCTCCGATATTCCCGTCGCCGAAGAAGCGGCCCTCACTGCCGAGTTTTACGGCAATACGGTCGAGCGCGTTTACGACGCAGGTGTTGCAGGCCTACATCGCCTGATCGCCAGTCTCGATACGATCAACACTTGCCGAGTCGTGGTCGTCGTCGCGGGCATGGAAGGCGCACTCCCCAGCGTCGTCGGCGGCCTAGTCAAAGCCCCCGTCATCGCAGTGCCTACAAGCGTCGGCTACGGAGCCAATTTCGGCGGACTCTCCGCCTTACTGGGCATGCTCAACACATGCGCCAGCGGCGTAACGGTCGTCAATATCGATAATGGATTTGGTGCCGGATTTGCTGCCAACCGAATCAATCGGCTGTAGAGTTCGATACTCCACTACAGCTTCCGGTCAAATCGTGATCCAACATTCGCACACGTAGAATGGTGCCGAACAGGCACTGTCAACAGTCACTTGACGCCGCCCCAAAGTTCCCGCTTATTTCCACCCATGCCTATCACATTCGACCATACTCGTATCCGCGTCTCTAACCTTGAAAAGTCCATCGACTGGTATTGCCAAACCAGCGGCTTCTCCGTGCTGCGCCGCACCGATAAATCCCCCTCCGGCAACCAGCTTGCACATTTACAAATCCCAGGCAGCGCGCATAATCTAGAGCTCACACACTCCCCCGATTATGTGGTCAACGTCCCCGAAGACCTTGTCCACACCTGCATCCGCGTGGACGACATCGCCGCCTACTGTGAAATGCTCGAAGGCCTCGACCTCGAAATCGACCTCTGGCCCGGCAACTGGCGCGAAAAATTCGCCGACGGCAAAAAGATGGCCTTCATCACCGATCCGGACGGCTACGAGGTCGAAATTTTGGAGCACTAAACGAGCACGTAGCGTGACGATTCATCGAACGTTTCACTACCACTTTCACTCTCTCACTACCACTCGCCGAAGGCGCGCACTCTCGGTGTAGCCGAGTCACAGCGAATCCAACGGGCTACGCACACCCTCCCCTGGCATCTGCATCACATGCGTGTAGATCTGCGTCGTCTCGACTGAAGCATGCCCCAACAGATCCTGCACCGTACGGATATCCACGCCATCCTCGAGCAAATGCGTCGCAAAACTATGCCGCAGGGGATGGCTGGTAATTCTGCGACAAACACTCGCGTAAAAGGCTACGCCTCACGCGGTCTGGAATTATACATAAGCCTCAAACCACGCGATTGATCAACGGGATACGGTATTAATTGCCTATGGTGAGGGCATTCATCCCCTCTACGTTACAGAGAAAAGGAACCCAGAGTTTTTCACCACCCGCTGCGCTAGAGGACACCGAAAGCACAGAGAAGGAAATACAAATAAGTCGCTCTGCGCTCTTTGTGTCCTCTAATGACCGCAGGGAATGGGTAGTTAAAAATTGCGTCGCCATCACCGGAAGACCTCCGTCAGTTGAAAGGATATTGAACGGATCCAGTTTCTAACCATCTTGAACGATTCAAATGCTCCCCAAGGAAACAAACCTGAAGCCCATCGACGAACCGAACCATTTGGGCCAGACCTCAGGTATAGGTCGCGTCCCCGTCGTTGTGCGCAACGGGCGGCAGTTCATGCGGCTGCTTTAAATGAAAGCAACTTGCAGAGCTTGACGGCATTCCGAGCACCGAATCAACTCGGCTCGTAGCGCCCTTCCCTAACTTGCCGGCAAAGTTCGCGCGGAGTGCGGTCGGCCATGCGCCGAATAAACCGTGTAAACACCGACTGTGAGTTGAAGCCACAGAGCTCCGCCACATCCGAGAGACTGCGGGCGGAATCACGCATGAGGGAGATCGCCGTGTGAAATTGGTAATTGCTGCGATAGTCACGCAACGACAGCCCCATCTGTTGCTCAAATCGATCACGCAAATGACGCTCCGAAAAACCGGCTCGGTGCGCGACCTCCTCAAAAGTCCAGCCCTCCCGAACAGAGCGAATAATCAAGCCCTCGATTTGAGTGATCCACTCATTGCCCGAATCTAGGCGTGCATCATCTACAGGCGACACCCGAGTGCCCATCGTCGTATGCAGACGCGTCAACATACGATCCAACATCGGCAGTAACTCTGCTTGCTGAGTTTGATTACCACTCACCCACAACCTCGCGATTTCGCCCCAGAGCACCTGTGTCTCCGGATCAGGCTGCAACCGGCGATCACTCAAGCCAGCAAGGATCGCGTCCCCCTGCTCCAATTCGAATGTAATAAAGAGCCACCGTAATTGAGCCGACTCTAAATCAATAAAGTGGTGAAATTGATACGGCGTCACCAACACGGCATCGCCCTCCTGGAGCTGAAAGCTCTGACCATCCACACTAATCACACCAGCGGTCTTCAAC
>Ga0209533_1005605_pt1 | contig 10652 bp, 12 predicted proteins | sample COG_04_FD_184748 | JGI IMG/M metagenome (GOLD analysis project Ga0209533, IMG submission 184748) | Pelagic Microbial community sample from North Sea - COGITO 998_met_04 (SPAdes) (version 2) | ecosystem: Environmental > Aquatic > Marine > Neritic zone/Coastal water | place: Helgoland, sampling... | reverse complement strand
GCAAGCCAGAGCTAAACTCATCACCACCAAGTCGCAGATCACTTACAGCATCAACTATCCCGAACTGCAACGTGCCCTACACATACACTTCGATTCCGAGTTCCCGCACATCATCCGCGCATGGGAAGAAACATCGAAAACGGGCACCACCACAGCAAAACTGACCCACCGCATCATGAACAGCGCCTATTGGTCGGAGCACCAACTGAGCGACCGCGACAAGCGCAAGCAACTCGGGCTGGAGCCAATCGCGGACTGAAAAACGTGGAGTGCGCGTCACCAGCAGTGCATGAGCGATTCATTGCGCAATGACATCGCTGCCAGCACGACGAGGCCATCCGCAAGGAGACCCCACGTATGACGCGTCGTGCGGATGATTCAGCCGCCAGAACACAACGACTTACTCACTGCCAAAAAGCTGTTTCAATAAATCCGTCGAGCGCGCGAGCGGATCTTCGCGGATCGCTTTTTCTTCCAACGCCATGGCGCTAAACAAGCTATCGAGTGCCTGCTCGTTGACATACTGATCGAGGTCAAACGCGTCTTTATCGCCCCGCCCAGTCAAAGATTGAAGTTTCGAAAACAGCCCACCCCCCGCTTCCGGCAACGCATCTTCCATTTTCTTATAACTACGCGTCGCACCGGTCGAATCCGTCGCCGCTGCGATTAAAGGCAGCATCTTCTCGGACAGCTCCTCGCGCGAGTTCTTCTCTAAAAAGCGGGTAATCGCATCGTCCTTCCCCTTCCACAGTTTATTCAAATCGTCCATGGTCAGGCCTTGAATCGCTTTCTTAACAATGGCCGGTGAAGCTGCCACGCCCTCTTCTGCCGCACGATTCATCGTCGCCTGAAAATCGTCGAGCCGGTAATCCTGCCCGACCAGCGCCAGCGGCTTGCGAAAGCTCTCCACCGACTTTGGCAGCGGCACGCGAAATAAATCCGAATCCGCGAACCCGCCTTTTTGCCCGAGCTCCGTTAAGGCACGCTCAGCCGAAACCGCCAGCGCCTCACGCAACGCCTTGGCCAGTTCGTCCGCACTGCCAAATGCCTCGGCCGCGGCATCCGAACTGGACGCACTCTTAAATAACGACAACGCCCGACTCCCCCAACCGCCTTCGGCATGCAGCACAGAGAATGGAGACAAGATCGAAGCGATGAGCAGCGACGCAATAACAGTGGTTCGGAATCGGAATGTCATAGCCCGTAGCATCTCGACTTTAAGTAAAAAAGCGAATCAAACCACTGCCACTTCCGACAATTCACCTTGAATCGACCTTATGCGACACCCGGAGCAATCACTAGGAACAGCCATCACAACGGCGACTCCTGCGTGCTTTCAACCGAGGCGCCATGAATCAAGGCTGACTCCTAACTGAGCAGTTAAAATTCCCTAACTAAGGAATATGGACTATGGCACGTCTCAGCTTCGAAGCGTATTGCCAAAGCTGCTATAATAGTCGCATGACCACATACGACTACTACTCCATTCGCTGGCAAACGGGGCTGATTTTTCTGCTATTATCGCTCACTGCCTTCATCGCCTCGATCAATCTATACGAGCAGACTGCCTCGATCTACTACAAGGTTTTCGCTGCCTGCACCCTGCTGATGATCGGCATCTCACTCGATATCCTCAAAAACAGCTTCAAGAATTTCCGACGACGTAAGCACCTGCGTCCCCTGCAGATCGAGCCCGAGCTCCCCCTGCAATACGACCTCAATACAAAGCCTAAACGGACGATCCGCTTTAAATTTTTCAAATCAAGCCTACGCAAATCTACCTCAAAAAGTCAGATCGAGCTGAGCAACGGGCACTTAATCAATCTACGCGCAAACTCGCACAGATAACACCACCGCTCGCTTGATCCAGTTACTGTTGTTGTAAATTCATTCATACTTCAGTCCTTTCTATTATTTATTTTCACTTCGCCAAAAACCTTGACATCAAGATTTATAGACAAAAAAGAGCGGCTTAAAGCTGCTCAGCGCGCTGCCCAACCTTGCGCATGAGATTGGCAAACTGCGTGCGCTCACCCTCATCCAATACATCAAACAGCTTATTTAAGTCTTTGGCATGTGCCTCAAAGCTAGGCTCAATCAGCTCACGCCCAAGGTCGGTCAAGTGCACCAAAACCACACGCGCATCGTCGGTGCTACGTTCACGAGTGACTAGGCCGCGTTTTTCCAAACGTTGCACCGCCGTCGTGATCGAGCCGCTAGTCAACAAGATCTTCTCACCAATAACATTCACCGGCTGCGCGCCCAAATGGAGCAACAGCTCCAACACTGCAAAGTCACTCAGTGACCCCAGTCCAGCCGAATGAATACTCTTGTGACTATACGCGTTGACCGCATGCGAGGCCTTCCAAAGTAAAAGGAACAGGTGCGGTCCGGAATTCTGATAAATCTTTGCCATGAGAAAGGTTTATCCCGCCCAATTGACTTGATGTCAAGTTATACTTTTCACTTCCCGAGGGGAAGGTGGATCGCGAAGCGAGACGGAAGGGCTCTCCGCAGAGCCTGAGCAGCTTTTTGCCTGCGTCACTGCTCACGACTCCCCGAAAATAAGTGAACCGCGACCTCGTCAACTAATCCACCATCTTAAAGGACATCGTAAAACTATGCCCCTGCCCCGTTGGCGTGACGCCACCGGATCCGACTCGACTAAATGCCGCCTTTACGGACGCATCAAAGGAGGCGTTACCGGATGCTGGGCGCATGCGAATGCTTGAAATTCGTCCGGAACTGCTCACATCAAATACCACGGTTACGGTCAACCCGACGCCCGCAAGGTTTGCTGGCTTAATCCACGCACCGTTGAGGCGACGGTTCAATTGATCGCCGTAGCGTTGCAGCGCAGTGCGCTCGGCGGCAGTCAGACTACCAGATGGGTTGTGCACCGTCGTCGGTAAATTGTTCTGCAATTGGCTATTAATACGTGAAGTATTAATTGTCGGTGCCTGATACGTCGGCCGAGTCGGCGCAGGCTTACGCGGTTTCGGTTTTTTCAGCGGATTCTTCTCTCGAAAATCATCGAGCGACATCAACGGCTCCGGCTTCGGCGTCACTTTTGCTGGCTCAGGCTTCGGCGGCTTAGGCCTCATCGGCGTCGGCGCTGGACGCGGTTCAACTGGCGCAGGCTCTGGCATCACCGGATCAGAAATGTCCAGCGGCTTAAGATCTGGCATCTCTAAGTCTGGTGGCGTTTCCATCGGCGCAGCAGCGGTCGACGTTGAAGGCAGTTGCGGACTCGGCTCGCTGATCATCTCGAAGACGTGCGGCTTCTCCTTCGGCAAAAAGGCCTCCACGATCGTCGTCAAGAACAAGCATACCAGCAGGGCGACATGCAAAATGCCAGACGCCCACAATGCCTGATTCTTACTTACCTTCATGTCGTGCTATTTAACCTTCGTATCTAGACTAATTTTCGAGAGCTTCCGCTGCTTGATCATATCAATCACGGTAATGACTTTTTGATACGGCAGAGTTGCGTCCGCGCGGATGCTCAACACTGGCGGCGCGGGGTCCATTGCCATGGTATCAAGCAAGTCGCCGAGTTGCAGCAGCGACACTTCATCTTCTCCCCAGTAATAGTCGCCAGACTTATCGACCGAGACCGCCTGAAACTCTTCGCGATCGTCGGGTTGCGACTTCGAGGCCTCTACGGGGAGGTTCACATCGATAGTCTGCTCCAGCAGCGGAGTCGTGACCATGAAAATGATGAGCAAGGCGAACGCGAGGTCGATCAACGGCGTCACGTTGATCTCCGTGAGGGCGGACATGCGATCTTTGCGATGGAAGTTACGAGCCACGACTTGAGAATTACGAGTTAGGAATTACGAATTAGGAATAGTGAAGTGACTACGCGTTCGTCGCAGCGGCTTGCGCTTCGAGTTCAATGCGGTCGGCCACGGTGCTGGCGAAATTCTCCAGCTCGACAACCGATATTTTGGTATTCTGGAGCAAATAGTTATAACCAAACACGGAAGGAATAGCGACGAGTAGACCGGCTACCGTGGTCAGCAACGCACCGGAAACACCCGGCGCAAGACTCTGCAAGCTAGCCGAACCGGCACCTGCCATACCACCAAAGGCATCCATCACCCCCCATACCGTGCCAAGCAATCCGAGAAAGGGCGCACCGGTCACGATGGAGCCGAGTAGCACCATTTTTGTTTCGTAACGGATAATTTGCTCAGCAAGTGCACGTTGAATCGCGTTCTCGACATGCCCCATTCGGAGCGTGGCACGATGCGTATCAGCATCGACGAGATTGCCACCATAGCGAAAGAACGCCGCCAAGGCATCGCGCACAATATTGTAATAAGGGCCAGTCCCCTTGCCCGGACGCTCCGGCGGCAAATCCAAAAGGTGCGCCTCTTTACCTAAGAGACGCTCGTAGCGCTTATTTTGAGAACGTAAGCGAGAGAGATCCATATACTTACCAAACAGCACCGACCATGCGAGCACGCTACACACGATGAGCACCATGACCACGATCTTGCCGGCAAAATTAGACTGCCCGAAATAAGTGAAGACATTGGGGCCGCCGGCGGCCTGAAAAAGAAGTGAATCAAATACGGTGGTTAAGCTCATTTTCTAGAAGTGCAAAAAGGTATATCATTGATAGACTCCTATTAACAACTGACGTTCAAATCCTCGCCAGCATAAAACCAAATTAGCAAGAAAAACCTTTCAACGGTTCACCGCGAATTTGGTTTGCCCGAAACCAGAGAGCTACCTACACATTGAACACAAACGATTCAACTCCCTATCACAGACATGGAATACAAAACACAGACGCTACAAGAACTCAAAGCAAACGCCCACACTGCGAGCTCGAAAAAAGCCATCGTAGGCATCGATGGTTTCGTCGATAAGATCGTGCACCCCGTCGATCAACGCACTGGCCCAGGCGACCAATTTACCCCCATCTCTACCATCGCCGAATTCGGCGCACGCATCAGTTCCGCAGCAGGTAAAAGCGCGAACATCGAGCTCGCCCCAGTCGTCGAAAAACTAGGGGGAAACGGCCCGATCATGGCCAACGCACAATGCGCGCACGGCATCCAAGTTCGCTACATCGGCGCGCTGGGCAAAGAAAACATCCATCCTGTATTCACTGAATTCGCCAAGAAAACCAGCGCCGTATCGATCACAGATCCAGGCATCACCCACGCGGCGGAATTCTCAGATGGCAAGATCATGCTCGGCTCGATGGCCAGCCTCGACGACATCAATTACGAGCACATCGTCAGCGCTATGGGCGCAGATGAGCTAAGCAAAAGCTTCGGCGAGGCCGACCTCCTCGCGATGGTGAACTGGACGATGATCCCCTACCTCTCCGAAGTCTTCAACGACTTCTTAGAGCGCCTGCTACCACATCTACCAGAGAATCCAGATCGTATTTTCTTCTTCGATCTCGCCGACCCTGAAAAACGCTCCAAAGAAGACCTGCTCGAAGTCTTGGATATTTTCGGCAAATTCGAAGCCTACGGAAAAGTTATCCTCGGGCTCAATCTCCGTGAAGCTGAGCAAGTGGATGAACTCCTAGGCTTCGACGCGATCGACAACACGCCAGAGAACCTACAAGTCATGGCCGCCCGCATCCGTGAAGCGCTTAAGCTCGACACCTTGGTCATTCACCCGACGCACGACGCGGCATGCGCGACCGCAGAAGGCACGGCCTACGTCAAAGGCCCCTACTGCGAAAAGCCCAAAATCACCACCGGTGCAGGCGATCACTTCAACTCCGGATTCGTCACCGCACGTCTCATCGGACTCTCGCCAGCCGCCGCACTCACCGTCGCAGTCGCAACTTCTGGCTTCTACGTCCGCACTGCGGTCAGCCCGTCCCTCGATGAACTCGCAGAGTTCATCGGCACTTGGTAAACTCGTGGCCGGACTATTTATCACATTCGAGGGCACTGAAGGCTGCGGAAAATCAACCCAAATCAAAGCCCTCTGCGCTCGCCTACAAAGCGAAGGCAAGCAAGTGCTGCAAACACGCGAACCCGGCGGCACGCCGCTGGGCGAAGCCGTGCGCAACCTGCTCCAGCACGACAAAGCCGGCGAAGGTATGTCGCCCGAAGCGGAGCTACTCCTCTTCACCGCGAGCCGTGCACAGCTGACCCGTGAACGCATCCTGCCCGCGATCGCCCAAGGCGAGATCGTGCTCTGCGACCGATTCATGGACTCGACTACGGTCTATCAAGGCGTCGCACGTCAGATCGACTCCGAAGCCGTCGCTACGATCAACCGTTTTGCCGTCGGCGAAGCGCGCCCGGATCTCACCATCCTGATCGACCTCTCACCCGAAGTCGGCATGGCACGGGTGCGCGCCCGCAGCGACGGTCAGCTCGACCGCATGGAACAAGAAGCCATCGAATTTTTCCAAGCCGTGCGCGCAGGCTATCTCAAACTCGCAGAGTCTGAGCCACAACGCTTTCTAGTGCTCGATGGCAGCGACTCGGTCGAATCGCTGGAGCAACAGATCTGGGAGGCAGTGCAGCCTCGACTGGTGTAAGCGCACGACGCGTCATAAAGTGGGGTCTCCGCTTTTGCGGATGACCTCGTCGTGCTGGCAGCGACTCATGCACTGCTGGTGACGTGCTCCCAAGGGCATGACACCAGCACGCACCCCACGAATCGACGACCTAGTCCTCCGAATCCCGCGACTGCTCGCGCTCTTTAGCGACGTTGACCGTCAACTTGCGGCCTGCAAACTCCTGACCGTCCAATTGACGAATCGCTTCGTCCGCGCCTTCTGAGTCTTCCATGGTAACGAAACCAAAACCACGAGGGCGGCCGCCACCTGGGCGAGTTACGATGATTGCTTCTTCCACCGCACCGCAGTTTGAGAAGATCTCACGAAGATCATCACCGGTGGCATCGAAAGAAAGATTTCCTATGTAAAGTCGAATGGACATGGTTTTGTAAAATTAAGCGTTATAAGTTGCAGTTGTATATTGGGTTATCCCCGAATACCGATTGAAAAAGCGCGCAACTGGCGCAAGACACAACCATAATTTAAAACCGATTCAGATTTGCTAAACCCAGCGGCCAAGGATTCTGTCACTTCTTTTCCCATTTCCCCGTGAACTCAACCAAGACAAACAAACAAAACACGATCCTTCGGGTCTCTGCCTATTTATTCCGCTACAAGCGCCTATTCTGGCTCACCATCGGGCTGGCCGCAGGCATGACCTTGATGGAAATCGCCGTGCCCTACGCGATCAAAGTCATCCTAGACGACATCGCCAGCACTGGCGCCATCGCCGGACTCCTCTGGGGTGTCGGCATCATTGCCTGCCTATATATTGGCAGTGAGATCTTCAACAGCCTACGCATCCGTGTAAACAACACCCTTGAGCAGCAAGTGCTACTCGAAATGCGGCGCGACCTGCACACCAAGCTACTGCGCCTGCCGGTTTCCTTCTACGACCAGCGCAAAAGCGGCGAAATCTCTTCCCGCGTGATCGAAGACGTCGCCGCCGTCGAACGCGCACTCCTCGACGGCACCGAGCAAGGCACTGGCGCCATCCTCCGAATCGTCGGCATTACCGCCGTGCTGTTTGCGATGCAGCCTGCCCTCGCATGGTGCGTCTTCCTCCCCGTGCCACTCCTGCTCATCTGCGGCATTCTTTACTCCAAGCGCTCCCGCCATGTGTGGAAAGGCGTGCGCGAAAGCTCCGCCGATTTAAATAGCCTCCTCGTCGAAGACATCCAAGGCAACCGTCTGATCCAGACCTTTGGCCTCCAAAAGCGCGAATCCGCCCGCTTCGAGCAACGTGCCGAAGATCTAAAGTCCAAGACACTCAAGGCCATGTTTCGCTGGTCAATTTACAATCCGGCCACCACCCTCGCCACCAAACTCGGGTTTCTCAGCATTGTCGCCGTCGGTGGCTACCTCGTCCTGCAAGACGCCAGCGGCTTCACAATGGGCAAGCTCCTCGCGTTCTTTCTCTACGCCAACATGCTCTACCTGCCGATCTCGCAACTGCACGGCCTCAACCACCTCATCGCCGCAGGCCGCGCCTCTGGCGAGCGCGTGTTCGAAGTGCTCGATGCCGTCGTCGAAGTCGATGAGCCCACCGAGCCCAAACCACTGCCAGCAGGCCCGATCGAAGTCGCCTTCGAGAATGTGCAATTCGAATATCCCGGCCGCCCCGCAGTGCTCAGCGCGCTGAATCTCACACTCGAAGCGAACAAAGTCACCGCCCTTGTCGGCCACACTGGCGCAGGTAAATCCACCGTCGCCAACCTCGCGATGCGCACCTACGACGTCACCCAAGGCACCGTCAAACTCACCGGCGAAGACATCCGCAACATTTCCCTAGCCGAGCTGCACGACAAAGTCGGCCACGTCGCCCAAGACCCCTTCCTGTTCGAAGGCACTGTGCGCGACAACCTTCTACTCGCCAAGCCCGACGCCACCGAAGTTGCAATCGCCCACGCACTGGAGCAAGCCTGCGCACGCGAATTTGTCGATGCCCTCCCCGAAGGGCTCGACACCAACATCGGCGAAAAAGGCATCCGCCTGAGCCAAGGCGAGAAGCAACGCCTGACCATCGCCCGCGTGCTACTCAAGAATCCACCCTTCGTCATCCTCGACGAAGCCACCGCCAGCGTCGATACCATCACTGAGCGAAAGATCCAGCTCGCACTCGACCACTTGGTCGAAGAACGCACCGTGCTCGTCATCGCACACCGCCTCTCCACCGTGCGCCGCGCAGACAAAATCGTCGTCCTCGAAGCCGGCCAAATCATCGAATCCGGCAGCCACGACACCCTGCTCGCCCAAGGCGGACACTACGCAAAGCTGTGGCACCACCAAAGCGATTTGATCCCCGAACACAGCTAACACAGCTGACTTTTCCCCCTTGACGCTGTTTTTCCTCAGCGACACTATTTCGCATTCGCCTAGAAGGTTCCTCAGATTTTTTACCAAAAAATTGGATTACCACTTGCTATCATGCCTGCTGACATCTTTTTTGCCGACATTCATCCATGACCACACAAGAAACCAGCGATTCCAACGAAACACTTAGCAAAGAACTTGTCGTTCAGAACAAGATGGGCATCCACGCCCGCCCTGCAGCGATGATCGTGCGCATTGCCAACACCTATTCCGGCGAAGTGTGGGTCGATAAAGATGATGAGCAAGTGAACGGAAAAAGCATCATGGGGCTCATGATGCTCGCAGCTGGCAAAGGCTCGAAACTGACCATTCGCACCGAAGGCCCCGTCGAAGCAGCCGAAAAAATGCTCCTCGACCTCGAAGATCTCTTTACTCGACGTTTCGAAGAAGCATAGCTCCCCAAGCGTTCAAGCACCGAAAAACCGCCCCGCTCAATGAATTGACGGGGCTTTTTTGTGCCTCAATTCATTCGAAATCTGCGTTTATCTGCGTGCATCTGCAGTTAAAATGATACTCATCCACAACTCTGCCGCGTTGACTCCGAGCGCCCATTAAACAAATGTTTAAAACTAAAGCATAAAACCCACTCAAAAACCCTAGAACATGCCCACCGCTTCCGACCAACCCAAGGCAGATAAAACCCGCAGCGACATCATGCGCGCCGCCGAACAGCTATTCGCCGAAAAAGGCTTTCGCGCCATGACACTGCGCGACGTGACCCGCGAGGCGCAGGTCAACCTCGCAGCGGTCAACTACCACTTCGGATCCAAACAGAAACTCATGCTCGCCGTGATCCGCAATCGCTTCGAACCGATCAACGTCGAGCGCCTGAAGCAACTCGACGCCCTCATCGCCGAGCATGCCCCCGCGCCACTACCAGTGCATGCGATCTTCGACGCACTGTTCCGCCCACTGTTTGAAAGTGCCAGCACCGAGACTGGAGTGGACTATGGCCTCATGCAAATGATCGGCCGCGCCATCACCGAGCCAGCAGACTTCATTAGCACCATACACAAAGAACTATTCACCGAGCTCTCACTGCGTTTCATGACCGAGCTCCAACGCAGCTGTCCCCATATTTCAGCGACCGCACACCACTACCGCTTTTTCTTCGCCATCAGCACCATGATCGGCACGATTATCGAACAAGTCCTACTCGAAAACCTATCTGAAGGCACACTCGACCCTACCGACTTCGGCACCCTCGTCGACGAGCTGACCACCTTCACCGTCGCCGGATACATTCAACGTTAATCCGACTCTCACTCTCACTCTCACTCTCACTCTCACTCTCACCAGATGCATTCCCTACGCACACTCCTCATCCTCCTCAGCACCATTGGAGTCACCACCCAGCTCGCAGCTGACACGAAGCAATCCGACCTCGACACTCAGCGCCTACTCGACATCAGCAAGCGTGAGCAAAAAATCTACCAAAAAATCGCTACTGATCCCGAATTTTATTCCGCCGACGATCTGGAGCGTCATGTCAACGAACTCATCATTTCCTACAGCAGCTATCTATCGGAAAACCCCGAAGATGTGAGCGCACTCATCCTTTACGGCAAACTCATGCGCCGCGTCAGCAAGAACGACGAAGCCTTTAAAGCCTTTCTAAAAGCCGACGAACTCGACCCAAAAATCGCCGTCGTGAAACAGCAAATCGGCAATCACTTCGCCGAGACCGGCAAAGGCAAAGCCGCCCTCACCTTCCCCCTCAACGCCATCGAGC
>Ga0209533_1005602_pt1 | contig 10658 bp, 7 predicted proteins | sample COG_04_FD_184748 | JGI IMG/M metagenome (GOLD analysis project Ga0209533, IMG submission 184748) | Pelagic Microbial community sample from North Sea - COGITO 998_met_04 (SPAdes) (version 2) | ecosystem: Environmental > Aquatic > Marine > Neritic zone/Coastal water | place: Helgoland, sampling... | reverse complement strand
ATTATTATGTGATGAAATTTTTTTTGTTTCTAAATTAATTAATTCTGAATTGAATTTAGATTTACTATTATTGTTATTATTGTTATTATTATTATTATTATTATTATTATTATTATTATTATTATTATTGTTATTATTATTGTTATTATTATTAGTTAACTTATCAACAATTTTTTCAATTTCACTTTCATTTACATTTGCTAAACTTTTACTTAAAAAATTATTAAAGTTGCTCTTTTCTCCACCTGATTGATTATTATTATTTATCATTTTTAACAATGATTTAACATGTACATGATCAATTAATCGTTTATTCGTTAATAATAAATCATCAATTTTATCTAATTTTAATCCATCTGATTCAAAATATTTTTTATTATATTTAATATTTTTATTTAGAAATTGATCAATTAAATGTTCTTTAAAAAAATTAACAGCAAATTTTTCATCATGTTTTGGTAAATATTGAATCATTAATTTTAATTCTTCATCATTTTGATTATCATTAATTTGTTGATTTACTTCTCTTAATATATTAACATCTATATTTTTTAGTTTTTTTTGAAGAATAATAGATATTTTATCACAGAAATGATTATCTAAAAAATTATATTGATAATTTTCTAATATATCATTTGATAAATATTTTATTTTATTAAAAATAGTATTTGAATATTCAAAAATATTATCTGATTGAATATTTAAATCTTTATCTGTATTTTTTGTTTCTATATTTATTTGAGGTTTATTAAAATTATTGCTAGAATTATTACCCATCTTATAATTATAACATATATTTTTTCAGTTTTAAATTTAAAAAATAATAAGATATAATAAAAATATATTATATTTTATATTGTTATTTAATAAATATCTAAGAATGTGAATAATGTTCATTATAAAATTTAAATAATGCTTCATTATAATTAAAATAATTCATGTTTAATTTTGTATTTAAAAAATTTAAACTATTTTTTATGTCTAATTTACCATATCTTATATAATATGCTAAAATAAATATATATAAAATAGAATCATCTTTTTCATTTCCAATAAGTAAAATATTTTTATTATTTATGATTTTATTAAATATAAAATAAGTAACATCATAAAGATGTTGATATATAATTATATTATCATTTTTATTATCATTTGTTTTTTCACAAGGTATTCTTATTTGTTCAATATCAATATTTTTATAAAATTGTTGATATTTTGATAAAATAATAATTGCTTTAATTTTTTTAGAAATTAAAAAATCTTTTTTTTTTAATCCTTCACTAACCCATAAATGAGGAAGTACTTCCATATTTATTTTTTCATAAAATTATATATTAAAAAACTAATAATTAAAAATAAACCTATAATAAGCATTAATTTTATAAAATTATTAGTATTAAATTTATTAATTTCTAATAATTCTTGATTATTATCAATATTGTCAATTTCTTCTGTTTCTTCATTATTATTTTTTTGATTTAAACATTCATTTAAACTATTACATTGTTTCATTGGTTTTTTTATTAAAAAATATTGAATACCAAAATAAGATATACCACTTACAAAAACTCCTAAAAATAATCCATATAAAAATATATAAATATTTTTCCATGCTAAATCGTCAGGATTATATGAGAATAATAATAAACTTATAAATACTAAAAATACAGGACTTAAATTTAATATATCAGAACTAGATTTAATATATTTTTTATCATTTGTTTGACAATTCTTACCATTACTATAGTAATATTGAACAGGTCCTGTAACATCTTCTTTTTTTCGAGAAATATACAAACCAAATAAAAGTAAAAATATAACACAAATATAAGTAATATAGGACACTTGATTTGAAAAATCATTATTTACTTTTGAATAATTACTACCTAAAATAATAAATATTAAAATCATTATAAAAATAAATAAATTAATACAATTAAAAATATAATAACCAATATTTTGATTTTCTTCATTACTAATTAAAGAATCCAATACTGATTTCATTGGTGGAAAACCTAAACCTATTAAATAACCAAATAATAAAATAATATTAATATTCCCTTGATCATCTAACATTGTTTTATTTGCAGAATAAGTATAAATATAAATAATTAATGATAAAATAATAGTTACTACAAAATCAGTAATTTCAGTATTCCACATACCTGGCATATAAGCATTTAAAATAACATTTTCTGTTTCAGAAGCATTATTTTTATTTTGATTTGTTGTAAATTCAATATTATGAAAATAATATTTAGAAGGATAAAATTTAAAAAATAAACCATAAATAACTTTTACACCAAAATAACCTAATATAATTAAACTTATAAATACTTCTAATTGTTTATATGGATTTTCTAAATAACCTCCATTTAAATTTTTTTTTAATAGGTTCATTAATATATAAATATATTTTTTTAAAAATTATAAAAAATGATTTTTATAAATAAAATGATTTAAGAGTAAAGTATATACAATTATATAATATATGCAGAAATGAATAATAATATCTGGAATATATTTGATTCATTTGAATTATCATTAGATATTGATGATATAAAAGAAGATAATTTAAAAAATAATAATGAAAAAGATAAATGTATTTCTTGTTCAAGTATTGATAGTTTAATTTCTGATAATGAAATGATAATATGTACAAATTGTGGTGTAGAAAATAAACATATTATTGATTATAACCCTGAATGGCGTTTTTATGGTTCAGATGATAACAAAAGAAATAGTGATCCAAATCGATGTGGGATGCCTGTAAGTCAAATTATAAGTGAATCATCATTAAGTACAATTATATTAGGATCAGGATTTGAATCATATCGAAAATTAAATAGTTGGAATGGATTAAGTTATAAGGAAAAAAGTATGATAACAATTTTAAATAAAATTGCTCAAAAAGCAAATATTGGTAATGTTCCACAATCAATTATTGATGCAACAATGAAAATGTATCAAATTATATCAAAAGATTATATAAAGAGAGGTACAAGTCGTGAAAGTTTAATTGCAGCATGTTTTTTCAATGCTTTAAATGATAACAATTTGATTCGTTCTACTGAGGAAGTAGCAAAATTATTTAATATTAAATTGAAAAAATTATCAAAAGGGTGTAATGAATTTGCTGAACTCATGTTTCAGAAAGATAAAAATTATGTTCGAAATATGCGACCAATTGAACCTAAAAATTTAATAGAACGATTTTGTATGATTATGGATCTGGATGATAAATATTGTAAAATTGGTAATAGAATTGCTTTTTTAGTTGATAAATTAGGGATATGTCAAGAAAATAATCCTAAATCTATTGCTGTTGGATGTATTTATTTCATGAGTCAGAGTTATAATTTAGGGTTTAATAAAAAAGAAATTGCTGAACAATGTAATACAAGTGAAGTGACAGTTAGTAATACATATAATCAAATGAATAAATATAAAAAGTATTTAATGCCTAAAAATAAAGATACTAGTGACAAATAGTATTAAAACACATAATATGATCAAAAATATTTTTTTTTTTATTTTCAAATTTTTGAATCATATTATTTAATTCATCATTTTCAATATATTTTTTATAATGATTAAACCAAGGTTGTAGAATTTTATTTATAAAATAATCAAATTTTTCTGTGTCATTATTTATTTTTATTAATTCATTTTTTTCAAATATATCATAAATTTTTAAATAAATATTAAATAATTCATTAAATAATATATTTATTATTTTCATTTTAATATTTTTTTTACTAAATTTAATTAATTGTTTTTGGTATTTTTTAGAATGTATGAAAAGATATAAACAATAAAATAATTCATTTATATTATCATTTTCATTATTTTCATTATTTTCATTATTTTCATTATTTATATTTTTTTGATCAAATAATAATTCATTAATAATATAATAAAATTGTAAATATTTAATAATAAATAAAATAATATTCGTTTTTAACTTTAATAATATCATTAAATTTTCTTCAGATTCATTATAAATAAAATATTGAATTTTTTTTTTTTCATTGCTTTCTAAATTATAATAATATAGAACTGAAAAACATATATCTTCATTTGATATTATTTTATTATTTAATTTATTTAATATTTTTTCAATTAATATTTCATCATCATTTATCTTTGATAATTTTAATATAAAATTTTCTAAATATGGTATTTTTAAAAAATTATTTTTTAAAACATTTAGATGATTGATACGTTCTAATGTTTGTATATAATCAGATAATAACTTTTGTTCATTCTTATTTAGTTCCATTCTATAAATGAATAAAAAATAATTATTAATTTATCAAATCTAAAAAAATAATAATTTAAAATTAATTTTTTATATTATAATATATTACACTATGAATTTTAATGCAGATACAGATTTAAAATTTAATCAAGACGAAATTCTTTTAAAAAAAAATGAATCACGCTTTGTATTATTTCCTATAAAATATAATGATATATATGAAGAATATAAAAAAGCTGAAAGTGCTTTTTGGACATCAAATGAAATTGATTTATCTAAAGATTTAAATGATTGGGAGAAATTAAATGAAACAGAACAACATTTTATAAAAAATATTATTGGATTTTTTGCTGGTAGTGATGGCATTATTATGGAAAATTTGGCTGTTCGATTTTTAAATGAAATTGAAATTCCAGAGATACGAGCATTTTATTCTTATCAAATTTTTAATGAAAACGTACATAGTGAAACATATAGTCTTCTTATTGATACATATATTAAAGATAATGAAGAAAAATTAAAAATATTTAATTCTATAGAAAATATTCCATGTGTTTTAAAAAAAGCAAAATGGGCTTATAAATGGATAGAAAACAAAGAAGTTAATTTTGCAACACGTTTAGTTGCTTTCGCAATTGTTGAAGGTGTTTTCTTTTCAGGTAGTTTTTGTGCTGTTTATTGGTTAAAAAAAAGAGGATTAATGCCTGGTCTTACTTTTAGTAATGAATTAATAAGTAAAGATGAAGGCATGCATTGTCATTTTGCTTGTTTATTATATTCTTATATTCAAAATAAATTAAAACCTGAAATTATTTATGATATTATTAAAGAAGCAGTTGAAATTGAAAAAGAATTCATTACTGAATCAATCCCTTGTGCAATGATTGGCATGAACGCTGATCTTATGAAACAATATATTGAATTTGTTAGTGATCGTCTTCTTGTTCAATTAGGATATGAAAAAATCTGGAATTCAACAAATCCTTTTGACTTTATGGAGTTAATATCATTACGTCCTAAATCTAATTTTTTTGAAATTCGTGTAGGTGAATATGCGAAAGCAAATATTTCTGAAAATAATGAAAATTTTGATATTAGTAATGATTTTTAAATTAAATTTGTTTATTTTTTTAATATATTTTATTTATTTTTATATGAATAAAATTGGTTTTTTTGTTAATAATACATGTGATGATAGAAAAGTTCATATTAATTATCATAATTTTACTACATTATATGATCATTTTGATTATGTTTATGTGTGTGACACAAATGATAAATATTCTTTAGATCTAAAAAATAAATTAAGTAAATTAAATAATATTAAATGTTATGAATTAAATTCAAACTTTAATATTTTTAATAAAATAAATTATTTATTATCAAATATAAATATTAATGATAAAAATATATGTGTAACAATTATTACTGATGATTATATATATCTAAATAAATTAGATAAATATTTCACATATATTAAAGAAACAAATTATGATGTAATTAGTTTTACAGATTCTACTGAAATATTTTATCATTTACAATTTAGTATTTTATCATTAAAATATAATGTATTAAATTCTTTTAAAGAATTAATATCAAAATATAATACTTCAATTAAACCTTTTGAATTATTATATATAGATTTTCTTAAAGATTTGGTAAATTTATCAAATAATAAAAGTATTTATATTAAAGTTGCTTATTTAGATTCTATTTTTAAGAGAAATATTTTTTTGATTAATAATGAGCATTATAATTATTTACTAAAAAATAATATATTATCTATTATTTCTATAGAATTATTAGATTATTTTAGAGAAAAATATGATAAACAAGATTTTGTTTTTAAAGAAATACCACCAGATTTTGATTATAATATATACAAAAGTTATGATGATTTAAAAACTTTTGATAATGAATTTATTAAAAATCATTTTTTAAATCATGGACAATTTGAGTGTCGAAGATTTAAAAAAAAAGAAATAATTCTACCTGAATTATTATATAATTTTTTAAATAAAATTAAATTAGTTAAATATTTTGATTTTCCATTAGATTTTGATTTTCATTTATATAAAAAATTTAATAAAGATTTAAAAGATCTTAATAAATTAGAATTAAAAAATCATTGGCTTAATTATGGTGTGTTTGAAAATAGAAAATATAGTTAAATTTCTTTCATAATATATTTTTTATTTTTATTTAAATAACCAAAAAAACGTTCTAATGCATGCTCCATCATAAAATCACGCATACCAAGACATCCTGTTTTATATTGAAGTTCTAAATTATTTCCAAAATTTTTATGTTTATTCTTTTTCCAATGGTTTATTAAATATTCTTCTTTTTTATGTTTTAAATTATAAAAAATTTTATACCAATTAAAATCTAAGGTATTAAAATCATTTAATTTATTATATAATATTTTGATATTATCTTTATTTAATACATCAAATACATCATATTTTGAATAAAAAAATGTACCAACAGCAAATTCTAATTTATTTATATCTAATGATTCATTAAATAAAAATAATACAAGATATTCTAAATAATACATATGATTTTCAAAGAATGATTTATTTTTAAAATAATCAAATGTTACTGTCCCATTTAACATACCTATATTTTGTTTATTTAATAAATTAAAATTTTTTTTTATTTTAGTTGTTGATCCTACTAAATTATCTAATACATGTTCTCTAAAACGATCATCTGTTTTTGTGTGAATTTTTATTAGATTTTTATAATTTAAATTATTTTCTCTTAAATATAATAAACTTATTAAAAATATACCTATATCCATTCCTTTATTTTTTACTTCAATCGCAATAAAATTTTTTATTTTATTTTTTATTTCATTTATTATAGTTTTATTTTCACTATTTTCTACAAATGCAAATATACAATTTTCATCAACTTTATTTATAACATCTAAATAATTATACATTTTTCTAAATGTATTTAAATTACCTACTTGAAACATAAAAATATTATTTTTTTTTTCATTTAAACCATTATAAAGTAAATTATAATATATATTTACATCTTTTTTAATTATCTCATCAAAATATATATATTCCTCTACATTATCTTTTTTTACAATAATAATATTTTCATTTATAGTATAATTTATATTATCTAAATTATAATAATTATTTAAAATATTCTTGTATTTTGAATCAATATTACTAAAATTATTTTTATTATTTATATAATTTTTATTAATTTCTTCTTTATTCATATTTTTTTTTTGTTCTTGTATTACCTCTCCCTTGTCATTTTCTTGTTTTAATAATTCTTGTTTCATTATTTCTTCTTTCATATTACTATCTTTTATTGTAGATTCTTGATTTTTTTCTTGTTCTATTGTTACTTTTTTTTTAGAATCTTTATTTTTTAATTGATCATCATTTAATATTTCTTCTTTAGTATTTTGAAATTCTACTTTTTTTTGATTTAAATTATTTAAAATTTTATCAAAATATACAAATTCATCTATTTCTTTTATATATAATATTCTATCTTTTATATAAAAATGATTATTTTTTATATCATTAATATTATAATATTTTTTTAAAATAATTTTAATATCATCTTCTATATTAATAAAATTAATATTAATAAATGAATCTATATCCATAAATTAAAAAATTAAAAAATTTTTTTAATTTAATTTAATTAAACTACTTTATATTTAATTAATTTTTAGTTATATATATTATTTTTTATTCTTTTTTACATTATGACTGAAAAAATTTTAGCATTATATGCATGTCATACTTCTTCTAAAAAAAAATATTTTTCAACATTAAATAATATTACTTTTTTAGAAAATTATTATGATTCTTTAGTTATTATAAATAGTAATGACGCAAAATATAAAAATGAACTTAAAAATGATCTTAGTAATAATTCAAAATTGATTTACTATCTTGAAACAACAAATGATCAATTGCTTGATTTTGGTAAATGGATTTTTGCTTTATCAAATGTTAATTTTAATAATTATCATCATATTTTATTAATAAATGATTCTATTATTGTTGTTAATAAAAATATAATTGATTTTTTTTATTATTATAAAATTATCTCTTTCGAATGTAAATTATACGCATATAATGATGCTTTTAAAAATAATAATTATTATTTACCATCTTATTTAATTTTAATGAATACTTCATTAATTCAAAATTTTATTCATTTATTCAAACAAGTAAAAAATTTGATTATTGATAAAAAATCATATATAGAACATTTTTTATATAAAATACACTCTATTCATACATCTGCAAAATGTTTTATTCAACTTGTACCCAAAATAAAATCTGATTTATTTATTGATAATGAATCTTTTTACCTAAAATTAATACAAAATAATATTTTTCATTTGATTAAACATTCAGCAATTGAATATTATTATAAAAACAATAAATTAACCAAAGATAATTTATTACCTGAGATTTATATTAATTTTCTTAAATGTTGTAATATTAATAAGTTTTTTTGTGTGTCTAATGAATTTAATATGAATACCTATAAAAATTTAAATCGTTATTTAATTGATAAACCAAAAAATATAATAATGCATGATTATTATGTAAATGGATTAGAAAATAATACAAAAATTATTAATAATAATTATATTTATTTTATTAACAATTTATTTAAAACAAATATAAATATTGAATCATTCCCAAATGATTTTAACTATAAAGATTTTACTTTATTAGAATATAATTTAAAAAATAATGGCATTTTAAAAATTATACTTTATTTTTATAATAATAAAATTATAAATTATAATATAAATATATTTAAAAAAAATATTCATAAAGAATACTTAAAAAAAATTTATCCTGAAACATTTTATTATAATACTGAAAAATGTATATATTTTTTATATAATAAATTTAAAAATATTACTTTTCAAGATTTACTTGATGAATTTAATATTCAATTATATAAACATTTTTCTAAAATAAATTCATTTGATATTGATTTTATTAAATATCATTATAAAATAAAAGGAATATTCAATAAAGATTTTAAAATTATTGATCTTTCAATTTATCATTTATTTTATGATGACACTAAAAATTTTAATACAAAACAATTAATGGATCATTATTTAAAAATTGAGTCTAAAGAAAATAAATTAAATAATTTTGAAAAAAATTTTGATCCTTTTTTTTATAAACATTATTATTTTAAAGAATTTCAAAATTTTACTAACTTACAATTAAAACAACATTATATAAAATCTGGTTATAAAGAAAAAAGATTAATTCAATTACCAACTTATTTTAGTATTGAATTTTATAAAATTATTAAAAATAATGATAAACATTTTAATTCAAATATAAAATCTAACCAAGATTATATTTTATATTATATTAAACATGATATTCATTCAGACACAATTAAAAAAACTTTTTTTAATTTATATAAAGATAAAAAATATAAATCAATTTTTAATAATTTAAGTATTATTCCTAATAATTTTAATTATTTATTATACAAAAATATATATACAGATTTAAAAAATTTAGATGAATTTCAATGTAAATTGCATTATATTGAATTTGGTAAAAATGAAAATAGAATATGTTATTTAGATGAAGATTTTAATATTAACTTCTATAAATATTTTAATAAAGATTTAAATCATTTATCAGATAATAATTTAATTAAACATTTTATTTTACAAGGTAAATATGAAAATCGTATTTATAAAATTCCTTGTGATTTTGATATATATAAATATAAAATTTTAAATCCAGACTTAAAAAATATATCGAATGATAAATTAAAAGATCATTATTTAAAAATAGGTTATAAAGAAAATAGAAGCTTCTTTTATCCTGATGATTTTAATCCATCCTCTTATAAATTATTATATAAAGATCTAAAAAATATGAATGATTTTGAATTAATATCTCACTATTCCAAAAATGGTATTAATGAAAATAGAATTTATAATTTACCTAATGATTTTAATATTAAAGAATATAAAAAGTTTTATATTGATGTAAAAAATCTTTCAGATGAAGAAGCATATTATAATTTTAGTTTAAATTATTTTGATAGAATTTATAAAATACCAGAGGATTTTAATATTGAAAATTATAAAAAACTTCATTTTGATCTTCAATTTTTATCAAACTTAGAAATATATAATCATTTTATTAATTATGGAATTCAAGAAAAAAGACAATATACTGGTTATAATAAATATTTTAAACAAGAAAATAATAATAAAGTAATTAATAATAATAATAATAATAAAGTAATTAATAATAATAATAATACTCAATCAAAAATACTTAAACAAACATCTGATAATAATGATCCATCTATAGTTAATTTAAAATCAGTTCAAAATTGTTCAATTAAT
>Ga0209533_1005594_pt1 | contig 10666 bp, 10 predicted proteins | sample COG_04_FD_184748 | JGI IMG/M metagenome (GOLD analysis project Ga0209533, IMG submission 184748) | Pelagic Microbial community sample from North Sea - COGITO 998_met_04 (SPAdes) (version 2) | ecosystem: Environmental > Aquatic > Marine > Neritic zone/Coastal water | place: Helgoland, sampling... | reverse complement strand
GCTGGACCAAAGCGCACTGCTTCCAATTCTTTAAGGGCACCTCGTAGGGTTTCCAAGCGCGGATCATTCAGATCCAACTCAGCCATTTGCACCTGCACACGGTTCAAGAGCCGAGAAGCCATCTTACGGGTTGGATCCAGTCCTTGTGGGCGCCTCAACAGGCGCGAGAAGAGATGTAGCCATTGCAGCCGCGTGCGCCAAAAATAGACCATCACTAAGCAAAGGCATAGTAACACGCCCCCGCTAATAAAACTACCGCGACTGAAGGGGTGCTGCAGCCAGTCGATTAGCGTGGCCCTTGCCTCCTTGAATCTAATAGACAGAGACTTCAATAATTGGTTACCTAAATCGAGCATCGACGTTGCCAATTCCACCTGATCTTGCTGGTCAAAGTTCACAATTCGCCGATACCACTGCATACGCAAACTATCGACCCAGGCACTTATGCCGGTTTCCATTTCAAAACTAGCAGGTAAGGACAAATCGGGATTACTTGGGCTCGCTCCAGGGGTCGGATCGACGCGCAGCCATTCTTGTGAGTAAGCATCATAAATTTCAGCCCATGCGTGAGCATCACTGTTGCGCACCACAAAGAAGTCTTCGACCGTATTCCAACCGCCACCAACAAATCCGACAACCATGCGTGCCGGATAGCCTGCATCTCTTGCTAACAGAACAAAGGCACTCGCAAACAGTTCGCAGTGCCCCGCGTCCCCTGCTGTGATCCAAGCAACCACTGGGTCCTCAGTTTGATTTGTGCCATTCGGTGTTAAGGAATATCTAAAATTCCCCCTTAAATGACTGGTGACCAATTGACTATACTCGGCGACCGAGAGCTTGGAAGATTGCCCAATTAAGTCACGATTCAAACGCGTCAGTCGTGCACGATCTTGTTGAGCGATGTCCAGCCCCAAAGTAGTTAGTGGATAACGAAGCATGTCTTCATCCTGAATTTCGACACCTGTCGAGAAGTCGAAGAACGCCTGGTTTTCTGCTGCAGACGCGGGCGCTCGTACATCCCACAATAAATCCTCAATTTGATAGGACACAGCACTTTGCGGCACTAGGTCGAGCCCGACTACATGGAGATCAGGCAAGAGCACTGTATCTTGATCAGTCGGAAAACGCATCGATTGAAATGCACCCGGCAACGGTAAATACTGGCTTATACCACCTTCAAAATAGAAGGTCCATAATTGCGCCTTACGCTGTTGAAGTGGCACCTGCCAATCATCCCAACTCGGTATCGAGCGTAACCGTTCTTGTCGTCGAAATTTCCGCGATTGCGATGATAGTCGAAACTCACCGTCATGATATTGGTCAAGTATTAAGATGCGCCAATACGGCGTCGAAATGATTGCCTGCATACTAGGCGCATCCACTCGCAGTGCGATGCTATGGTCTTCAGTGATCTCCGAGACCGAACCGAGTTTAACGACGTCACTAAATCCAGATTTAGGTTCCGCCTGAAGCTGCATAAAAGGAATTGCCTGCTCCAAATTAAAGCGCGGGATTAATACAAAGAGAGCAGTCGATACACTGACCACAAACGTAAATAACAATGCTACCCACGCTAACACGCGAATATCTACCACCCACCAAACACGGCTGATTAATCTCCTCCAACTAAATCGCTTCCAACTTGGCAGGTAGCGTGACTCCTCAGGGCTTCGGTCCAACAAACAGATCACCAATAACAACGCCATCGCAATTGGTGTGAACAATAAAATCTGAACCGCAAAAAGAAGCGAGACCGTGAGCGCGCCTGAGACCACGATACCAAATAGGCACAACAGAACCAGTTGCAGATCTTCGCGTCGAGTACGTGGCGCAAGCGCCCTGTAGGCTAATAGCAGCATCACCATTCGCATCAAGGGAGGAAAGAAATTGATAAACCCAAATCCAAAGTCCACCAATACGATCACCAGCATTGCAGGTGCAGCAAAACGCCAAAAAATTGGCGGGATTGCAGCAACCATTTGAGGCCGAATAAGTGCAGCAAAAACTGCTGCCATACCAAAAGTGAGGTGAAAGCCGCTGTTTAATTCTAAAGATCCCAGCGCCCATAACGACAATAAGGTCAAGGCACCTCCAAGTAGCCACTTAAGTTGGTGGAGTTCCTCAATCGTTAGTCTGGCCTGCTTGATTCGCATCGACATAAATCGCTATCCCACTCTCCCCGCATGGTCGAAAAGTTAATCGGTTGGTGCGCACATATGAATTAGACTCCATGGATCCCTCTCGCCGTTCAATTCGTGCCAATTGATCAAAAAAGTCATGCAATTCATGGATAGTTCGCACAGGCATCCTATCGGCATCACCAATCACCACTGACTCTAAGCGGCCCAAGTGAAAAAGGTCGTCTGCAAGTGAGCAAGCCAATGAACATAACACTTCAAACTGTTTAGGACTCCACCGCGAGGCATCCGGATCGAGTTGCAGGTGGTAGCCGCTCTCCCCTTCTTGAGCGAGTTGGCGGATCATTAGTCGGCGCATGCGCGCCGTCGCTTTCCAATGCACCAATCGCGGCGGATCGCCTCGCGCATACGGTCGAATATTTAGTAAATCATTGCCTAATCCAGCGCTCTTTCGTGAAACTCCAGCAGAGATGCGCTGACCACCAGGCGCAGCTTGAAAGCTATAATCAATTCGCGCGGGCCAGACAAGTACAGATGCCTCAGAATCACTACCCACCGTTTTTTCCAAAAATCCAAAAGGAAACTGCGATTGTACGCCAGATAAGCGCAATTCAAAATAGCCACGCTGCAGTGGCACGAAAGTCCATTCCAATTTACACGATTCCCCAGCACTCAGCGCCTGCTGCATATAGAGTCTTTCACTCGCTTCGGTCATCTCGGTTTCCACTCTAAAGCAAATCGCCATCGACGGTAAAAATACTTTTTGATTCACTAAATCCACTTCTGCCATGCCGACTTCGCCAACTCTAAGGTGCGTCGGCGCTCGTAGTTCCCACTGTAATTTTCTGAAATTAAACCATGACAATATACCGCTCAGCACCAAACTGCTGAGTAGTAGCGAGAGTGTCAGAAAGAGAATGTTGCTAGACGTGTTATAGGCAGCAAGCCCAAGTCCGAAGGACACGATGATCAAGCACCAGCCGGTCATCGTCAGTCGAGTCTGTAGCATGTGACCAGGTAAGACTTGGCGTAGAAACAGCGGGATAAAGCGAGTTTCTTGCTGCCCTGTCGTAGTGAAAAAATCGGGATCCGACCAGTCGTGCCAATTTTTCAGCTCTGCATTCGCATGTGCCATCAATTTAGAGCAATTCTCCGATTAGGCTGGCTCTGAGATTGCCTCAAGAATTTTCACCAATAATCCCTCTATCGAGCGTCGTTCCTCAAGTGGATCGGACATTGGTTTATTCAGTGCGAGTCGATGACTAAAGACCGGAACGACTAGTTCACGCACATCTTCAGGTAACACAAAGCCACGCCCCTGAGTGAGTGCTCGAGCTTGCGCAGCGATCTTAAGTGAGAGCGTCCCACGAGGGCTTACACCAGACCTAAATGCACGCTCTTCGCGAGTAGCGTGTACAATCTGCACAATATAATCATACATGGAATCTTCGATAAAGACTTCACGGGCATAAGACTGAAGCTCGCTGACCTCGGTGCGGGAGACCACTGCGTCTGCCTCTAGGTGATCATAATGTAGTTTTCCATGCTTCAGTATCTCCAACTCGTATTCACGTTCGGGATATCCTATATTAATGCGCATCAAAAAACGGTCCATCTGACTTTCAGGCAACGGAAAGGTACCCTCGTAATCGACTGGGTTTTGCGTGGCGATAACCATAAAAGGCGGCGGCACGGTATAGGTTTGCCCATCCACCGAGAGTTTACCACGGCCCATCACTTCAAGTAGGCTAGATTGCGTCTTCGGCGTTGTCCGATTGATTTCATCCGCAAGCACGATATTGGCGAAAATCGGCCCCCGCTTGAACGAAAATTCACGCTCCTTCTCATCATAGATCGACACTCCAATAATGTCCGACGGCAGCATATCGCTGGTAAACTGTATGCGTGAAAAAGAACAATCGAGCGAGCGTGCTAAGCAATATGCCAGCGTGGTTTTGCCGAGGCCGGGTAGGTCCTCAATCAGAATGTGCCCGCCCGCTAATAAAGTAATAATCACTTTATCGACCGCGTGGGTCTTTCCTTTGATGGTGCGCTCGATATTCTGGCGCAGGCGGTCGACGACTTCGCGTGCTCTTGGAGCTGGTATCACGGTTTCTTGTTTCATAATCATAACAATGCGAGTCGTTTCCCTAGAAGCAATAGGAAGTATCCTAGTTGGCGGCATCTGCCATCACTTTTTACAGAACTTTAATCGTTTGCTGCGAATCCTCATCTTTAACTGAAATACCCGCTCGACAGCAATGCAGTACGCGATCTTAATCTAATACTACCTATTACTGCTGAGTTCGAATGAAAACTGTATACATTATTGAAGACGAGGAAATCCTGCGGAATCTACTCACTACCTTCTTCGCCACCACTTTCCCTGAATTAGACGTGGTCGGGATGACCGGCAACGGCGGTGAAGGCATCGAGCAATGCCTCAAACTCGCCCCCGACCTGGTGATCGTCGACATCCAACTCCCTGAGGTGAATGGCCTCGAGATCCTGAATCTCCTCAAGCGCAAGTTTCCGGAGATCAAGATTCTCATCTTCACCGGATTAGCCTCCCCACAGACAGTCAAGATCGCTGTGCGTGGCAACGCCGACGGGTTTATTAACAAAATTTCCGGCTTGGCAGAGCTCACTAATGCGATCCACGCAGTGCAGAATGGCGAGCAGTTTTTCAGTCCCGAGATCTACGACCAAGTGGTTCGCATGCGCGAAGAAAATTCAGCTGATCGCTCGGCGTCCTCCGAATAAATCAAAGTTTCTTTCGGAACCGCACTTAGCTACGGCTTGTATTAATCTATACACACTCCAGTATTTCTTTATCTTCATCGAATCTATCCTTATGAAATCAACATCCTGTTTTATCGCACATCGAAAGCTCCACCGCCAAAGTGGTTTTAGTTTAATCGAAATTCTCATCGTAATCGCACTGATTGCGGTGCTCGCGACAGTCGCGATCGGCAATCTCGGTGGCATTTTCAGCGGGCAACAGGATAAAGTTGCAGATATCTTTGTGAAGCAGACACTCGACACTGCACTCGTGCCCTACCGACTCGACGTGGGTAATTACCCGACGACCGAAGAAGGCCTCGCGGCACTGATAAAAGCTCCTGCGGGTAAGGCTGCTAAATGGAAAGGTGCCTATTTGAAGGAGCTTCCATTAGATCCTTGGGACAATCCTTATCAATACCGCTACCCTGGCTCGAAAAACATCAATGCTGCCCGCGGCTACGATGCGTGGTCGTGGGGGCCAGATGGGACCGAAAGCGCTGATGATATTGGCAACTGGTAAGCAAACAGTTGAGGCGGTTAGTACCAAAGGCTTCTCGCTGATTGAGATCGTGTTAGTCCTTGGGCTAATGGCATTTGCTGCGGCAGTGGTGATCACCAATTTTGCCTCTCTTGCCGATCGGGGCGACTCTCAAACCAGCGAAGAAATTCTGCAAGCCGCGGTACGCGAAGCGCGGTTTGTGGCTGCAAGTGAGCGAATTATTACCGAACTTCGATTCGACAAGGAAAACGGCAGCCTGTCCATTTCGAGTGACGCTGGCGTCGGCGAAACCTTTGCACTGAACGAAAGTTTTAGCAAAGACGGCCCAGCAAAAATTCTTTTCTACCTAGTGCCACCCTCCGAGGGCTTGGCACCGCCAATCGATGCCAGTCGCACACGCCTCAAAACCAGTGCCGTCAAATTCGCCCCAGATCGCAGCTCCAGTCCGTTCGTAGTCGACATCGATAGCGGCAGCGGCACGCCGACTCGCCTGGTATTTGATCCCTTCTCCAGTTTGATAGTCACTCCTAAATGAATTCACGCCGCACAGTCTCGGGTTTCTCGCTGATCGAAGTGGTGGTCGCACTGGCCCTTTTTGCGATGGCATCCGTAGTGTTGACCTCATCATTTGTTAACGCCCTGCTCGCCCGTGAGCACGGGCAAAGCAACGATCTCCGCCACGCCGATATCCGTGCTGTGCGCATGCAGCTACTGTTAGAGCCAAATGTGGATGATGCAGAAGACGGCGGTCGCTACGATACACTCAACAATGGCACTGCTAATTGGGAAGCCTCGATCGAGCCGACCAACGTGATTGATTTATTCGAAGTGCAGCTACAAATCGAGTTTAGTGATCCGCAAGAACAACAAGCAGCGTCGCACGCAGAATCACTCTACCTGCTCCGCCCGACTTGGTCTAAGTCCGACGAGCGCTCCGACCTCCTACAGGATAAAAAAGACGATTTACGAAGCTCTCGCGACTTCGACCGATTCTAATGCACGGCCAATCAGAAGACACGACACATTCAGACGCACGAGCGGGCATGAGCCTACTCGAAGTGATTCTCGCAATTGCGGTGGCGGGCTTCGTACTAGCAGCGGCCGTCTCAATGCTCGTCTCGATTAGCAATATCTGGTCTGAACGATCCGAGCGACATTTCTTTGTTGATCACGTCGATGGCGTCACTGAATTCCTGAACGCTACATTTAGCAGTGCAGGTGTCGAAATCGCCTTGAAAGACAGTAGCGAGACCAATGCCGATAGCGTTCAAAGAGATGATGGCGCGGGCAATCAGTTACCAAGTATTTCTATCTCGACGACAGGTAATAATTCAACTCGCAGTGGCACTGACGCGACCACGAGCGACGCCAGCGGCGGACTGATCCGCGCAGCAGACGAACCGGTGGGATGGGCGCGGCCACCTGGCTTTTCAGACAGCAAAGACCCGTTGCTGAATTTCAAACTCACCATAGCACCGCCACTGTTAGTTGGTCTCGAGAATGCACCCCTGCTCGGGATCGATACCTTTCTATATTTTGACGATTCGGAGGGCCTTAGTCTGCTTTGGTATTCTACTTTGCAAGAGGAGGCTGAAGACATCAACGACCTGCGTCGCACCGTCGTCAGCTCATTGGTGACAAAGGTCCAGTATATTTACTGGGACGAACGTTTTGAGAAATGGGAGGAAGAAGATGAACCGATGGATGCCGACGGTAATGATCAATACATACTGCCTCGCTTCCTGAAGCTCACTTTTAAATATGAGGATGAAATACAGGAGCGCACATTGACGGTACCAGTCCCATCAAAGGGCGCATTAATATACTAACATGCGGCATACGATCACACATTTGCAAACACGCAGGAGACCGCTGGTACATGCTAAGCGGCAACGTGGGAGTGTATTGGTGGCGGTTCTCGCCATTATATTAGTGATTACATTTATGGTCACGCGCTTCATGAACGAAGCGGTCAAAGACCTCGAATACCGCGCAATCTTTAACGAACCTTCGGACGTGCGCGCATTTGCCTACGGTATGCTGGAAGTCGCCTTAGCGACGGTTCAAGAAGTCGCCTTGATCGACGATGGTAAGCTCTATGCTGGCGAACAAGGTTGGAGCGATCCGCTCAGCTACGCTGGCATTACCATCCCGAACGGATGGGAAGTCAGCATTAGCATACGCGACGAAGGCGGTAAACTGCCGCTGAATACAATGTCTGAAGATTTACTTAACAAGTTACTCGAAGAACAAATGGACTTTGATTTTGGCACGACTCGCGAGCTTAGTAGCACTTTGAGCGACTGGATCGACGAGGACGACGAGCAACGCCTCAATGGTGCTGAATCGGATGACTATTTACGTAATAATCCAGCGTATCGAGCCGCCAATGCGCCATTACAATCTCTCGAAGAACTGCAATTGCTTAAAATATGGGAGGACGAATTTTTCGACGAGGACGGCTACCCGAATGAACTGTTCGTGCAGCTCTCTGGCCTGGTGTCAGTGACAAATACTGGTTCGGTAAACCTGAATTCCGCTCCCGCGGACTTACTGGAGCTATTGGCCCTTCAGGACGGTTGGCAAGATGACTACCTGTTTGACGGCCTTGAAGAGCCGTATTTAAAAAAGCCACCAGAGTCTGCAGGCAAAATTAGTGGTGTCGAAGTTAACCTACTTCGCGTCACCATTAACCTCAAGCGCGGTGATGTGCCGTTTACTATCAGCGCGCTGGTCGAACCGAATTTCAGTGCGCAATCAAGCTCTGGCTCGGCGACATCTGGCTCAGCACCAGGAGGTGCTTCAGAGGATAAGCCCAAGACAGGCTCAGTCGAAGAGCAGGACGCCATGCAGATACCCTTTAAAATCCTACAATTAAGCGAATACACTCAAGGCGGTCCAGAAACCACATCGGCCCGTTATTCAGTTATGGACATTGGCGAATAAAGCGCTTCCATCTAAGTATTATTGATACCCAGTACCCGTGAAAGACGCCGAACCCACACTGACTCCGACTGAACCTGCCCCGGCAGAGCATGTGCTGGTCTTACCCGGACATCTGTTTTTCATCGAAACCATCAATGCGCCGATCGACTTAGAGCCTGCTGAAATTGCAGATTTCATTGAGTTGAGCCTCGAATCCATTGCGCCGTTTCCTGTTGATCAACTGAATTGGGGCTTCCTCTATAATCAAGACGCTCCCACGATTCTAGTCTATGCGACGCACCGAGACCGCCTCAAGCAAGCAGGCTATACCGAATTACAGAGTTACGCATGGGTGTTGCCAGACTTCGCGACACTGACTGGCGCATGCTTTCCAGACGAAACCTTAGTCGCACTGGAATCTGCCAACAATCTCAGCCTGCTGCTATTCAATAAGGGCGTGAGCGTCCCTCGCACTGTGCTAGTGGCCTCGCTGAAGGACGGCGACGTTGAGCAAGCGCTCAAAGAACTCATAGCGAGTGCACCCGAACTCCCCAAAGGCGCTGCCACGCTAAGAGTACGTACTGGCGCAATCGAACTGAGCGAACAGGGACTAGCTAGTTTTAATCAGGAATCAGCCGACGATTCACGCAGCGCCCTTGAATATGGCGCATGGACGAGACTGGCACTCACTGAGGCACAACTCTGGCAAGCAGATGTGCGCAGCGCGGATTTCAAGGAGACCGAGCGCAGCGCCCGACGACTAGGCTCGCTACTTATGCGAATTACCGCTTGGGCCGCAATCTTCGCGCTGATACTCGTCGGTATCGAGATGCTGCTACTCGCTAGCCAAGCTTGGCTCAGCACGCTGGATAAACAGATCGAAAGCCAGCGCACCGCCGTTCTAACGATCGAAGACAAGCAGGCGTTGATGGTCAAATTGGAGCAAGTCGCTAAAAATGAGCTGCGCCCCATCGCTATCCTTGATGCTGCCAACAACATTCGCCTAAAACAAAATCTCGGTATTGAATATGATAGTGCTGTGGTAGAAGGTGAAAACCACATCACCATTGAGGGTAAGGCGACCAGTATCAACGCGCTAAACAGTTACACTGAAAGTTTAAAGCAATCTGGTCAATTTGCGCTTATTAACGCACCGGAATCCATTACCCGTGCAGGTAAGACCACTTTCACTGTCACTCTCGCGTACACGCACATCGAAGCTGTCGCTCCAGTAGAACCTAAGGTGCCTCAATTAGCTCCCGAGATCACAACACCCACCGAGGAGGACAAAATCTGATGCATAAGATCCTCCAACAAGCGAAGCGACTCTTCCTACGGATGACGGTGCGTGAGAAAAGCCTCACCCTAGCGTTCATCCTCGTTATGCTGTTCATTTGGACGGGGAATCTATTGAAGCGCAGTTCAGCGTGGAACGACAACCGTAAGCAGGCAACGACGGACCTACAGAACCAGCAACAATGGCTCGATCGCAGTGAGCAATTCACCACTGGTCTCGCCAATGCGCTTGAGCGAGTGGACCCGAAAAAGACCTATGCTGGTTCGCAGCTATCGGGCCGTATTGACGCTATTTTGCGCCAAGTCGCACTGTCTGGGTCGGCTGATATTGACCCTGTGCAAACCCGCGAGGGCGAAATTTTTAATGATCATAACATCCGCATACGACTGAACCGAATATCTATTGCGCAATTGATCAAACTTAACAAACTACTCAGTCAAGAAACACCCTATATCAACATTCAGAGCGTCAGTGTCACCAAAAACCGCCGCAACCCCGAAGAACTGGATGTCCGCTTTAAAATTAACTCTTTCGATCTGAAGAACCCATAAGACGTATCCGTTCGCACGCCTTTAATAATGACACACATTATCCGCAAATCCTTCCTCTTGATCAGCCTTCTGCTTGCCTTCGCTACTACAGCGAACGCGCAGCAGTCGGGCACGCCGCCCTTCGCCATCAAAGCGAACGCGCAGCAGGTGGCCACGCCTCCGATTGTACCAATCGTGCCACTTGAGCCACGGGTTGATAATCCAGATGAAGTCATTGGTCTGATCGTTCTCAGCGATGAAACTGCGCTGCAAGTGCTTGACATGCTGGAGAAGATGACTGGCAAGATCATCTTGCGCCGCCAAGATATAGCCGCGGTAAAAATTAACTTTAATTCCCGCGGCGAACTCACCAAGGGTGAAGCCGTGCTCGCCCTTGAAAGTTTGCTCAGCCTCAACTCAATTATGCTCACCGATATGGGTGGCCGCTTCATGAAGGCGGTGCCCGCCACCAGTGTGAACAGTCATGTGCCCG
>Ga0209533_1005587_pt1 | contig 10674 bp, 5 predicted proteins | sample COG_04_FD_184748 | JGI IMG/M metagenome (GOLD analysis project Ga0209533, IMG submission 184748) | Pelagic Microbial community sample from North Sea - COGITO 998_met_04 (SPAdes) (version 2) | ecosystem: Environmental > Aquatic > Marine > Neritic zone/Coastal water | place: Helgoland, sampling... | reverse complement strand
GACAAAAATTCAGCAATTAAAAAAAAAACCTAATTAACAAATCATTTTAAAATTTTAGGGTTGATTTAAATTCTATATATGGAGAATCTGCCTCCGTTTCGGCAACACGCTGCGCGAGACGTTCGGCATGGGCGACGAGCAACTTCTCTTTGTCCTTGGTCCTTTTTTGTTCTTGTGCTGTGCCAGCCGCCTTTTTTTTCTCTTCTGCGGCCAGTTTCGCCTGTTGTTGTTGCTCTTGTTGTGCCTGTACGAGAGCAGCCTTTTGTCTAATTCGCTCTTTATACTGACCCTCTTTAACACGCTTCTGGTCTTCAGAGTCTCCGTCATGCAACTTTTCCCATGCACTTTCTTGTTCTCCGCGCGTTATATCGTATTTAATGGAAGACGAAACGTCCCTATCCATATCCGCTTGCAGGCGCATCTCGCCAATCTGTGCAAGTTGATCTTCCCAATTCTCCGTGGTGAGTCCTTTCAGCATCTTTACGATACCCCTGTGTAACTTGTGATCTGTATAAGATGCTGAACGTTTGGGTTTGCGAAGACGTGCAATTACACGATGCCTGCAAATGTCTATAACATCTTGAACGTCAAACTGAAAAATACCTTCTTTTGTTTCTTCTTTTGCTTCTTTTCCTTCTTTTTCTTCTTTTTCTTCTTCTTCTTCTTTTGCTTCCGTCATAACAGGAAACTCTGCATAATTTTCTTCTTCTGTTATTTTTTTTTCCTTCATGGACTTCTGGATATTGGCAAGCTTCTCTTCTTTCGCCCTATCCGTCGCATTTTTAGTAGTTGCGCCTCCTAATGAGTGCAAATCGGTGTTCGCGTACACAATCGATTTGATGTCACCGGCAATTGTATTGCAGTCACGATAATTACCAAAGTTTTCAGATTCCCGCAACATTTTCATGAACATACGGAGTGACTTTTTTACTTTATTGTTTGCCTGCTCTTCTCCTTTTTCTTCTCCTTTTTCTTCTCCTTCTACTTGATCGTCACTCGGTACTATGAAATAGTCCTTCCTTAACCTTTTAAGAATGACTTCTACAGCTTCTTCGGGTTCTACATCTTGGAACAAAAACTCTTTTTTAAATCTGGATGCCATACCTTGATTGCGACGCATCATCTTTTGCATTTTATCCTGATATCCACATAAAATAACGACTACTTTGCCATTATTATACTTTTCTTCTTCGAGCATGGCAATTAATTTTGTTTGGGCTTGACGGCCATACTCGGAACGCCCCAACTCATACGCTTCGTCAATGAGCAAAATTCCACCAAGAGCCTCTTCCATAGCTTCCTGAACGAGTTTTTGAGCTTCGCCCACAACTGTACCTTCTAAATCACTGGCAGACCGTATCGTTGTTTCGCCAGATACCAGAATTCCGGCGTTTTTCAACGCCTCACCAAGCATATTGGCAGAATCGGTTTTGCCCGTACCAGAATTTCCATGGAATATAATATTGCTAGCTTTTGGCCATTTAGATTCGTCATGTGGCCAAATTTTTTTACAAACTTTGTATTCTTCGGTAATAGATCTTATGTAACGTACCAGATCATCTTCTCCGCGCCGCTCTCTTAATTTTTCTATTGGATCTGGTCGGACACATTTTCCGAAATCAAATTTCGTTAAGACAAGCGGCGAAGGCGACCATTCTAAGAACAATTGCTTCTTCTCTTCTAGCGTGCTGAAAAATTCCTCGTCGAGGTCGTACTTATCTTTTCCCACATTGTACTCTCCCTGGGGGATCGGCGCGGGTTTCTCTCTTTGTCTTTGAATTTTGGTCTTGTATGGGGCAGGTGGCCCATCCTTCACCAGTTTTGCGGCATCCTCGTAAGCTTTGATCGAATTTTTAACTAGGCCAATGTAAGATTGTAAGTCGCGTTTTTCAATGGCTTTGAACACCCCCTCCTTCTCGGATGTTTCCAATGCCTTTAGGGCATTTTTCAAAACTTCCGCTTGCTGCTTTTGCTTCTCTTGAAGGGCGGCCTTCAAAACTTGCGCTTGATGCTTTTGATTCACCTGCCTGTTAACCTGCTCACCATACATCTCTGTCGTTGTTCTCAAAGTCGCGTTTTTTTGTTCTGTCTCTTCTGGCTCATCAATGCAATCTACTTGGGACATCGTTTGTTGATAAAAACTTTGTGACCCGTCGGACAAAGAAGCCTTTTGTAAAAGCTTCCTTAGATTAATGGAGTCCTTATCGCAGTCAGCTATCGAGGTAGCCTCTTTTAGCTTATCTATTTTGTTAATCTCCTTGTCCAATTCTTTCTTTTTGTCCTTATAGACTTGAATCCCCTGGTTCAATTCTTTCTTTTTTGCCCTTATATTATCAATTACCATGCCTTTCACTACTTTTTCGATATATTTCTTCTTCTTGTTCGGGTTCTCGATGTTATTTAATACTTCCGCTCGCGCGCGTATATCGACTATCTTTTTCTTTAACCCAATGAGCTTATCCTTCATATTGTCCAGATCTATGGCCTCGTACTTGCCTACTTGCTTTTGAGTTTTCGAGGCCAAGTGGTCAAGTATTTCTGTGGCGCGATCCCAATCTGTCACCTTTAACTTTTCCACTATATCTATGGCTTTTTTTTGTGTTTGTCTATGTTCCTCTTCTTCCTCTTCCTCTTCCTCTTCATCGTCGTATGCCTGGGCAGTGAGGCCAAGTGCATCTACAGGTACGAAACTAAAATCGCTCATATCCAGCTGTGGCGTTGTGGATGATCCTTTCCCATCGTATGGATAAAGCATTCCTTTTTCTCTAAAATATTCGAGGACCTTCTGATACTCAACGTGCAAATTTTGGAAGATCTTATGTACTTCTTCCCAATTTTTATTGCCATAAAGATAAGTTCCGAGATAACTGGGAAACTTATCAATTTCTTCTAGTATTTTTTGTATACGGGTATCGCATTCAGTTATGGCTTCTTCATTGACATATTTTGGATATTTTTCAATGGATTCTCTTGCGATACGCTTAGTCTTTTCTTTTTTAGCTTCAAGGGTTCGTATGGCATCGTCCCTAGCCTCTTTTAGGACCATTATTTTTAACAGAATCTCTTCTCGAGCTTTAGTCAATTTGGGGTTTAAACCTTTTATTTGGTCCTCTAGGCTTGTTTTGTATTTCTCCAAAGCTTCTTTGGCAGTCAGGATAGAGTCCGTTAATTTTTTTTGGAAATCCCCTTTAATGAATTCGATCTGTGCAGCTTGCCATTTGGAAGTTTTCTTGTGCCACTCCGCGAGGTCTTCTTTTTCTTCTTCCAATTCAGCTTTTTCCGCATTTGTGAAATATTTCATTTCGCCGTAAATAGTACCAGCCTTCGTCACCATAGAATATTCGGCGGTATCCTTATTTACCAGTGCGTCCCAATCCTTTTTATTCTTTAAACAACGTGTCATTGCGGCTTTGATGGCTTTGTCTAAAAATGTATTGATAGTCCCGGCATTTCCAAAATCTTTGGCGGGACGCAATTTTGCAATTTCATCAATAGCGAATTTTCGGGCGCTTTCTAATAATACAATATGGTGTTTTTTAGACATTCCGGACATAATTGCCGATAAAGTATCATTCGAATAGTCGTGGAAAAGGACAGGAAACTTTGAATCAAAGCGTCTACCAAGACCTGGATTTACATTTCTACACATTGCATTCATTTCCTTGGGGTATCCTGCCATAATAACAGATATATCGGCCCCTGGTTTTGCCTGAACCTGTTCTACGATCGTATTCAATACTTCAAGTCCAAACTGACTCTCTGCTAATACGTAGGCCTCGTCAATGAATAATACCTTCCCCATAGACGCTTTTAGGATGGCATTTGTTTTTGTTTGGGACCCCCCGACTACATTGGAAATGAAATCGGACGCCGTTTTAGAGACAAATGACGAATTGGACAATAAATGCAATTCTTTTATGATGCGTGCCCAGAGAATGGCTACTTCAGTTTTTCCGGTGCCTGGTTTGCCTATAAAGAGTTTATTCAACATAATGGGAACTGTGGGAAGTCCTTCTTTTTCTTGTAGCCAGTTGTATTCAGCCGAATCCACCAATTCTTGTAAAATAAGTTTTACATTGTCCATTCCTATAAATTTTGGTGGTTTTCCGTCCTCTGAAAATTCTGCCTCCCCCTTACAATTGATTATATAGTTCCCAAATTTGCCATTCTTGTCTCTGACGCCGATTTGTTCGGCCATTAGAAGTTGCAATTTTTGGTTCGAAGAAGGTTGTGGTCCTACTATATCCTCCAACTTGATTTCTTTGAAATCGGCTACTTCTTCTTCCGAGTCTGTGCCTTCTTCCGAGTCCGTGCCTTCTTCCGAGTCCGTGCTTTCTTCCGAGTCTTTGCCTTCTTCTTCTGCTGCTGCTCCTCTTCTTGGTGGTTCGGCCGGAATAAAGACAGTGGAGGCTGGATGCGCAGCGAGGGAAGTGGATTGTATAGCTTGCGGAACTTTAGCTACAGATGCGGTCGATTCCTGAGTAGTTCCTACAGATGTGGTCGATTCCTGAGTAGTTCCTACAGATGTGGTCGATTCCCGAGTAGTTCCTACAGATGTGGTCGATTCCTGAGAGGACTGTGCTGCCAGAGCAGCACTTTTTTCCCCTTTTAATTTGCGATATTCTAATTCTAGGCGCTCGCCGGCCTTTTGAACAGCAGAATCATATAATTGCAGGACTGTTGCAAAGTTTCCAAATCCTGGAAATGACTTTTTTTTAACTAATCGTCGGACAGCTATTTCCACAGTCGATATATTCATGAACCATCCATATACAAAATTAGTGGCATTACTGCGACTTTTTCTCAATTTCATGTTTATAACTTCGCGAATGTCCGCTTCTGTCAAATCCTCAAAAATAACAGTTTGGGGGAAACGTCTAGCAAGACCAGGGTTGTACGAAACAAGTTCTTGCTCAATCTCTGTTTTATAACCCGCCAATATAAAAGTTATTGTTTTTTTATGGCGCTCACTGGCTAGTAATATGACCCCACAGACTTGTGCGCCTTTCTTGTTTGACGCGGGCTTTAGATCATAAGCTTCGTCTATGAAAATGACGCCGCCGCCGTTTGTGTGCATCTCTTCGACCATTTTATTGAACGATGCCGCTGGATTGTCCTTCATAAGCAATTCAGTCGAAGAAGTACTCTTGAAATTTTGACCTGGTTCTGATGCTTTCAAAAAAGCTTCTACAACATCGTCTTCATATTTCCTCCAATTTTCTTGGCACATTTCGTTGACCTTTAGAGGTTCTGTCTCTTTCCCAGCGGCTGCTTCTGTTTTGGATCTATGCCATGCCTTTCCTCCTTGAAATGCGGCCGTCATTAACATGCCAGAAATACCGTTTTTAGAAAAACCTCCAGCAATAGCGGCGGCCGAAGAAACCAAGTTATTGAGACCCGCCCTAGCTGTGACAGCGTATTTATCCATATCAGATACATTTGGAGGTTGTATATTGATATCAGGCAATCGTAGATTATTATTTCTCAGGCCTGTTGCGAATAACATCTTTGTAAAATAATCTTCCGCCGTTGTGGTTTTTCCAGTACCAGGATTTCCCACAAATAAAAAGTTCAAACGAGATTTTAGTTCAGGCCGCGCGTCTTTCGCTTCCTGATCCATGCGCAAAGCATCCAAATACAAATCTAACAATGATGACTTCATCCCAAACTGGCCAACATTATTGATTAGACAATCATCCATAATTTTTATACATGCAGAATGGTCGATAGATTTTTTCGAGTTTTGTGCTTTCTGAAGGGTTTCGAACTCGCTGATAAGACAGTTATTCACGAAATCCTGTCTCTCTTTGTAATATTCTTTGATAATGCCCATATCAGAACCCTGACGCGACCAAAATTTATTTTTAAACCATTTTTGAACGCCGTCTTTAATTTGACAGCGATAATTGTACCCCACCAGGCCCAATCCTGCCGTGGCCACGGCAGCCATTGGTAGCGCCCACGGATTATCGTCCATATATTTAGCAACATTGCCCTTCTTTTCTGCTGGTGCTGTTCCCTCCTCTTCCTCATCCTCCTCATTTGTTGGCACCTTCTTATCCTTCTTATCCTTCTTATCCTTCTGATCTTCCCATTTCTCCTTCATCGCCTCCGTGGCCTCGGTGGGAACACCAGCAATTAAGTTCATGGCCCAATTATATATTGTGGAATCGTCAACGAAGAAAGGAATACCAAGGCAAATAACGGCAAGAACTCCCATAATCGATACCCTCCAGGGCTGTTGCATTTTTTCGAAACTACTCCACCATGAGAGTATTAATTGCTCCTGATATCTCACTGGTAACATATCCCAAATCCACTCTACACCCACTGCAATGCATACTGTAAGTGGCATTGGACGCAATGCGGTCGTTGGAACATCAACCGGCATCATATTATAGTCCATAGGATTCATATTCGTACCAGCAGAAGCCATCGAAGCCAACTGTTGCATCTGCATGGTAGATTCCAGTTGTTCCATCTTATCCATATCTGATCGATAGCTAAATCCCATTTGTCGTGCCATCATCCGTTCGTTCCCGGTAAGGCCATCTCTAATCATAACTTTAACTAAACCATCATTGTTTCCTGAGAAAGGAATTTTAAAAGCAATGTGCGTTGTACCGTTTTCCAAATCCAAATAATTAAAATTTGCAATATTTGTAAGCGCTGATAGCATGTCCTTCAACGGATTCGACATTTCATATTGGATAATATTTTGAGCTTTATAAAAATATGTTGCGAAAGCCGCGATGGCCTTTTCATTGTTTTCCTTGGCATTCGTTTCTTCTCCTTCCTCTTTCTGCTTTTTGAGGACTTTTTCCCTCCACAATTCAAATGTATATGGACGGCGTTCTTGCGGACGGCGTTCTTGCGTCTCTTTTACGACTTTTCCAACATGGTCACTTTCTATCTGCATCAGTTCGTTGGATTCGTTTTTAAATTCACCAATTGGGTTATTGGAGTCAGTTGGATCCATTGATTTAGCCTTTCGGTACATCAACTCGCGCGCTCGCCACTCAGTGTATTGGTCTTCCCAGAACTCAACTCTACCCTCGCGGACGGACACGGACGGGGGCGAAGTTGAGTTCTTAACGTTTCTTCTCTCAATGTCAATGGCTGCGACATTTGTTGACGCTGCTTTAGCCGTAATGTACTCTAGATCAACCCTGTTAATGAAATCCTGTACCCATTTCATTTTACCCGATTTGAATGTACCAAAAAGGGGCATTTCTATTCCGTTGTAACCTGTAAAAATAACCCCGCCGCTTTTTTCTCCCCCTTGGTATGAGGAGTATTGTGTTCCGTTATACTTGTTTTTTTTCATCTCAAGCCTGGGAACGTTGGGCTTATCTGACCCCCAATCTGCCCATTTTTGTCCTTGACGCGCAACCACATATTCATTGTGCCACTTCCAAGTGCTATAATCAAAAAAGGCTAAATCCTTATTACTACCCTTTCTTTTTTTATGTGTCCCAAAAATTTTTTGATAAGGAATATTTCCTTTGATTTTTATATAATCAGTTTGACCTCCATCATATTCCACATTTATAAAAAAATTATATTGAAACTTAGCGTCTCCACTTGTCTTAACTATGACATCACCCATGAGCAGATTGATCCAAGAAGTCACAGCCTGATCAAATTCTGGTTGATTTTTCCACAGTTTGATGTCATTCATTTTGAACAATTGCATCGTTATATCGGCACTCATTACTTGGACAAAATCTTGGGGAAGTTTTTCTGTTCGGGGCATAATCTTTCCCCATTTGAAAGGAAAATGTTTTGTTTTGTTGTTTTTTGTTTGTTTGGGGTAAACGACATCCTTCGGAATAATATATGTCTTTTTCTTCTTTTCGGGTCTTTGGATGGTGGCAGCAGCGGTGTCAGTGGACTCCTTATACTCATCCTCTGAAATTTCTTCAACAAGCATATACGACCCCGGGTCAGAGATGATTTTGACGTTCTTAGCTGCTTGCCCTTTAATTATGACGGCGACTTTCGCTTCTCTTGATATGTGCCGCCAGTGTTGATTCGGATAATATCTCTGATCCTCCCGACTTCTCTCGACCAATCTTGTTCTAGAATTTATCAATTCGAAAAGTTTTTGTCTTTTCCATTTTGTTTCCAACTTCTCAATGTCGTCTATTACTCCCAATTTATGGGTCTCGGGAAAATGTTGAATATCTTCCCAGCCTAGTTCAATGTATTTTTCTTTGAGATTTATCAACGAATTGATATAGTGAAACTCTGTTTTCTTTGTGTCGTTCTTCTTTTTCTTCTTTTTATCCTCCTTTTTCTTCTCTTCTTCCTCCTCTTCCTCTTCTTCTTCCTCTTCTCCTAGCGCTTCACTGATTTCTTTGCTTTGTTGAGGTGACAATGACAAACCATTGACTATTTTTAAAGCATTGACCTGTGCATCTTTGAAGTTCGAAATTTCATCGAATTTCTCCCATTCGGAAAGATCGACACTTGTTTCTGCAGCTTCCGCCTTTTCATTGATGATTTCTTTGATTCCTTCCAAACACATTTTAAAACGATCATTACTTTGTTTCCTCCATTTATTTTTGACCTTCTTCTTTTCTTCCTCTTTTTTATCAATGGAAGCCTCGTTTACCTTTTTGATGTCATCAATCCGTCCTTTCACTATGAATCCTAGGTCATTGCACAACAATTTAAATTGATCATAATTTGCTTTGTATATTTCAACGTCAATCTTGTTTTCCTCCAAATATGCATACTGGGCGAATTTCGTTACAGCCGCAACACCAGCAGCCATTGTAGCAAGAGAAGCTATCATGGCCGTGGCAGAAGCCACTTTTACCGAGGATTTTAATTTTTTTTGGTCGTCCATATGTTTTTGAATTTTTTCCTTAATTTGTTGGAGTGCCGACACTTCTTTGTCTTTACTATGATTTGAAACACTGGATCTCAAATCTTGCCATTTTTTAATAAATTCGACTCCCTTTTTGTCCCCAAGTTTTTCTAATTCGAGAAGTTTTATATTTAGTTGTAGTTCTATGTCGTCATTTGACACTTCTTCTTTGTTTTCAACCGATTTAATTTTTTCTTCTAACTTTTTGATGAGCATTTGATCGGCCTTTTGATGCCAGATGGGTAATTGAACGATGTTCATTTGATACGTCTCTGAGGCCGCTGCTTCTACTTCTTGTGAGTTCATGAGAGAAACTTTCTCTCCCATGGCCTTTGTATCGGAGCCTGTGTGGACATCGGACTTTTTAGTCTGTGTCCTAGTAGCAGTTGCCATTATGGTTTATATGTCACATTGGTATATTTATAGTGCTTTATAATTAAAAGATAACAAAATGTCAGTATATTACTTCATGTTGTCCATAAAATGCCATTCCAATCCAATCTAATTCTCTTCGGATCAAATCAGATACCATTTCATGTCCAAATATTCCTGAGAAATGTAAAGCTTTAGAGATATTCGGCGAGATTTTTTCGAGAAATTGTCCTAAAGCTTTAGAGGAATTTCGGCGAGATTTTTGGCTGAAATGTCCTAAAGCTTTAGAGGAATTTCGGCGAGATTTTTTCAAAGAATGGTCGAAATATTCCTGAACATTGATTGTGACTGAACAATTAAACATTACTTTTTTTTGTTAAACTAAAAATCTTGTGTAATATCAAAATCTACGAAATTCTTTGTATCTTCATATCCCCCAATAAATCCACCATCATAAAACACCATCGGAAACGTACGGTGCTCCTTCCCAATCCTTTGTGACATATTTCTCAAAAAATCATCCTTGCTTGTCTCCAAAAATGCATCGCAATTGACAATCACTGCTGATGGAAGCAGTTTTTTAGTATGTTGACACCATACACACTTGGATTTAGTATACACCACATAACCTTTTCGAGCAATTGGAATATCCATTTCTTAGCAAATAGACAAAGCTTTTATAATCAAAATGATAAGTCGGCAAAAGCTTCCTCCAAATTTTGGTCAATCATGATTTGGACAATAGTGGGCCATAACCTATCAATTTCTGGTTTCCATTTTTGTTTGTCTGTTTGCATACAAATCCAGATGAAGTCGCAGACTTCATGTACCCATGGTGTTGATCTCTCTGACCGTCGAACGCGAATGAGATCCATAACATCAAGGTTTGGTACTGCTGACCACAAATATGCCATGAAATGATTGGGACTTTCGGGTGCTGCTTTTTTTAGGGAAGCCCATGGACCTTTGTAGCTCATGTTATCTATTAAGAATGTATATAGTTATACATCAAAAAAAAAGATATGTCAAACATATGAACACTTTGTAGTAGGAAATGTCCTAAGGCTTTAGAGAAATGTGATCCTACCTGTATCTCTAAAGCTTTAGGACATTTCTCAGGAATATTTCGACAATTCTTTGAAAAAATCTCGCCAAATATCTCTAAAGCTTTAGGACATTTCTCAGGAATATTTCGACAATTTCTGCCAAAAATCTCGCTGTCCTCTAAAGCTTTAGGACATTTCTTAGGAATATTTCGACCATTCTTTGAAAAAATCACGCCGAAATATCTCTAAAGCTTTAGAGGAATTTCTGCCAAAAATCTCGCCGAAATATCTCTAAAGCTTTAGGACAATTTCTCAGGAATATTTCGACAATTCTTTGAAAAAATCTCGCCGAAATATCTCTAAAGCTTTAGAGGAATTTCT
>Ga0209533_1005583_pt1 | contig 10678 bp, 6 predicted proteins | sample COG_04_FD_184748 | JGI IMG/M metagenome (GOLD analysis project Ga0209533, IMG submission 184748) | Pelagic Microbial community sample from North Sea - COGITO 998_met_04 (SPAdes) (version 2) | ecosystem: Environmental > Aquatic > Marine > Neritic zone/Coastal water | place: Helgoland, sampling... | reverse complement strand
TCGGGAAGTCATGCAGGCGCTTGGTAAAATCAGCCGACACCGTCTTGTCGCCCGCCTTGAAGCGCGCCATCAGACTGTCGCGCTCCACTTCCGGCAGCTTTTCCAGCAGCAGCAATAGCGGCAGGGTGAATTTACCTTTGTCCAAATCCGTGCCGAGCGTCTTGCCGATCATCGACTCGTCGGCATAGAGATCGACCAAGTCATCAAAAATCTGATACGCGATGCCAACGTGACGACCAAACAGTCCCGCAGCTTCGCTGAAGTCATCTCCATAGCCCGCAATTTTGGCCCCCAAGCGACACGACACCTCAAACAGTTCCGCCGTCTTGAGCTGAATCACTCGAAAGTAGAACTCGCGGCTGTAATTCACCTCGCCGCGTTGATAGGTCTGGGCAATCTCCCCCGCACAGACGCGCGAAGTCGCATGAGCGACGGTGCGGCAGACTTCGTTGGTCTCAAACTCAGAAGCCAACTTGAGCGCATGCGAAAACAGCACATCGCCAATCAATACCGCCGCCGCAGGGCCGTATTTCTTGGCCGCCGTCTCCTGTCGGTGACGTGTGTCCGCTTCATCCAAAATATCGTCGTGCACCAGCGTGGCCAAATGCACCAGCTCGATGACGGAGCCCAACACCACCAAATCCGCAGCGGCGTTTTTCGCCGGCCCATGCCAGCCACTATAAGCCACCAGCATCGGGCGCAGGCGCTTGCCACTGTGGCCGAACACATAGCGCACATGCTCCTGCACTTCCGGCTCCAGTTGCTCCACCTGCGACTGCAGGAAGATATCGAGATCATCCAGATAAGATTTTACCGGTTCGTAAACTTCGGAAAAACCGGCGGCGGCCACTGCATCGGCCTCGGACTGTGAGCGGGTAGTCATGAGAGAAAAACGTTGTTAGTTGAAAGTTGTTGGTTGCTAGCTGTATCCAACAACGCGCATCGCGCAACCAACAACTGAAAACAAGAACCAAGGTGCACAGGTAAAAAGCTCAGTTAGAATTAACTTTCACACATTCCAACTTCCCGACCTTGCCACTCTCCTAAAGCCACTTCTTCAGCGCTTCGATAAAGCCTTGCCGGTCGTCGACGTGCACGTTGTGCCCCGCCTTCGACAGCGTCACGAGCTTCACTTGTGGCAGCCATTGCTTCATCTCTTTGAGGTCGCCGTCTTTGATGAAGTCCGACTTCCCGCCCGCGATCAGCAGTGTCGGCTTGTTGTAATTATCCAGTCCGCTGAGCGAATTCTGGCGAATGATTGGCAAGCTACTGTGCAGCACTTCCAGATTGCACTGCCACTGTAGGCCGAATTCACCGCGCACCAGATTTGTCATGATAAACTGCCGCAGCCCCCAATCAGGAATGTTCTGCTTGAGCACCTCTTCGGCCTCACGGCGATTGGTGAATGCGCCCGCGGGCACACGCTTCATCGCACGAAACTCGTTATCATGATACGGCGGATACGACTTCGCCGCGATGTCCACGATGACCAACTTCTTAACTACTGCAGGATGATCACAGGCAAACTTCATCGCGATCTTACCGCCAAGGCTATGCCCCATCAGCGTGACATCCATTAAATCATTTGCTCGTAGATACGCAGACAGATCAGACGTCAGCTCCGACCAGCGCATATTGTTCGTATGCGGCGATGTGCCATGGTTACGAAGGTCCAACACGTGCACATCGAAACGGTCCTTCAGCGCCTTACCGATCGTCGTCCAGTTGCGAGAACCTCCCAATAGGCCATGCAGGATGACCAATGCGGGTGCCTTAGGATTTTCGAAACGAAGAGAATTGAGCTTAACTGGTGGCATATAACTGCACTACAGAATGAATCTGCCCACGAATTGCACGAACAATCATCGAGTGCAGGGGCTTTGCTTCGCGATTATGCCGAAAGAAACGGCAGCTGAAGCAGCCGCCCCCAGTGCCATCAAAAACGATATCTACTCCCCCCCGCGCAAAAACTGACGCCAGCCACCGCTGGCTGAAATATCTTCTGTCACCTCCGCGGCCACTGCTTCGCACAAGAACCCGTGCACTGTACGGCCATCGGTCAGCTCTAATTGCCCCAGCCCGAGTGGTTGCTGAATTGTGGATAGCAACTCGCCGAGTGCAGCTTTCGGGAAGCACCACTCCTCCGCGGCAATCGACACGCCGCCTTCGCTGACGCGCACAATGCCCGGACGATGCGGTGCGGGCTGTGGCAAATACACCATTTTGTAGCACGGCGCTGTCTGCACATTATCCACAAAGTTGCCTCCGAGGCCGAGCACTTGACTATTCAACGGCAAGCCGTGCATGTGTGCTCCGAAGAGTAAAACCGAAAGTGTCGCGTCTGGTTGCAACGCCGATGGCCCTTTACTCGCGACTTCGATCAAGGCCTTGTCGGTGTCACGCGGTGCGACCCATGTGATCCCAAACGGCAGCCCGCTGGCGCTCTCCCCTGCTGGCACTGCCACGGCGCACAGATCCAGCAAGTTCATAAAGTTGGTATAATACCCGAGCTTTGAATTCGGACCGATCGGATCGGCCTCCATGTCTGCTAAGGTTGGAAAGCCACCCGCTGTCGGTGTGACGATTGCGGTCAATCCATCCCAAACCACTTCTGATTCGCGGCGTAAGTCTGCCAATCGATACGTCGCCGCAAAGGCATCACACGCGGAATGATCAGCCCCGCCGCCAATGATTTGCTTAGTCGCCGGATAAAACACATCTGGCATGGTCTTCAGGAAATCCTCCAGGGCGGTGTAACGCTCGGACACCCACGGGCCTTCATACAGTAAACGGGCGGCTTTTAAGAACGGTTCGAAATCGATTTCGACGACTTCCCAACCTTGCGATTGCAAATTATCAACCGCCTGCACCCACACGCTCTCATAGCCTGCATCACCGAAAAACATCAACTGGTCCGCCTGTGGGATGCCGAGCACCTTCTTATTCGCCAAAGGCTTGTCCATGGTCGGCTGCGAATACGCGTCTTCCACATCGTAGCCTTCGGCGACTTTCAACAGCGTCTGACTATCCGTAGCATTCAGCGCGAAAATCGAAATACAATCTAGGGTGCGACACGCAGGCACCAAACCACTCGTGCTCAAGCGCCCCTTACTTGGCTTTACGCCCCACAGTTTGTTGAACATCGCCGGCACCCGTCCGGAGCCTGCGGTATCCGTGCCGAGCGAAAAACTGACCATGCCCTCAGACAAAGCCACCGCTGAGCCGCAACTCGATCCACCGGGCACACGATCGGGTGCCAATGGATTGCGCGGTGCACCATACGGCGTGCGCGTGCCAACCAGCCCTGTCGCAAATTGATCTAGATTGGTTTTACCAATTGGAATCGCGCCTGCTTCGATTAACTGCTCCACCACAGGCGAAGAATACTCAGGCGTGTATTCAAATTCTGGGCACGCCGCCGTGGTTGGAATACCGACCAAATCAATATTATCCTTAATGCCAAAAGGAATGCCATACAGCGGCAAACTCTTCGGATCGAGCCCCTCTAAACGCTGTAGATACGGCTCCAGATCTGCATCACTGAGCAGATGAATCCAGACGTTCGGATTATCCGCCGCCGTAATCGTCTCGCGGATAGAAGCGAGTAGGGACCGTGGAGTGATGTCACCGCGATTGTAAGCAGCCTTTAAAGTTTCAATATCTAATGTCATAAAAGTATTACGGCAGCTAAAGCAGCCGATCCCAGTGGCCACCAAGGACCGGCTGCTTTAGCTGCCGCCGATCAACCCGGTCCTCTTTTTAAATTAATGCTTCAAAAAACGACTCAGGAAGAATCCCAAACAGCACCTGTCCAGGCGACATCGCTTGCCCCTCCTTGCACTGCACCGAAATGAGCTTACCGGAAACAGGCGCGTCGACTTTGATCTCCATCTTCATGGATTCCAAAATTGCCAAGGTATCGCCTTCCTTCACTGCGACGCCCTCCTCGCCAATCAACACCTTCCAGACACTCCCGGCGACAGGACTCTCGACTGGCTCTGCCCCTTCGGGCAAGGCCGCCGCATCTTCAATCACGCCGCCACCTTCTTCTTCGACATACGCGGAGAGTCCTGCTGCATCCCAACGTGCGCGCTCTGCATCGAAGGATGCCTGTTGCTTGGTTTTAAATTCCGTAATGCTGCTATCGTTTTCTTCGAGAAAGGCTTGATACTCGCCGAGGCTAAACGAGCCTTCTTCAATTTTCGGATTAAAGCGTCCTTGCGGAAAGTCATGACGCAGTGTCTCCAACTCCTCAGTCGATACCGGATAGTAACGGATCTGGTCGAAGAAGCGCAGTAACCACGGCTTACCTTCCTTGAAAGATGGGGTCGTGTTATAGCGATTCCAGACCTGCACCGTGCGCCCAACGAATTGATACCCACCCGGACCTTCCATGCCGTAAATGCACATGTAAGCCCCGCCGATACCCACGGCGTTTTCCGGAGTCCATGTGCGAGCTGGGTTATACTTGGTCGTGACCAAACGATGGCGCGGATCGAGTGGCGTCGCCACTGGTGCGCCGAGATACACGTCACCTAGTCCCAGCACCACGTAGCTGGCATTGAACACGACGTTGTAAACATCCTCGCGTGACTCCAAACCATTGATACGACGAATAAATTCAATATTGTCCGGACACCATGGCGCATCCGATCGCACCGACTGCACATATTTCTGAATCGCTTCCTGTGTTGAAGGATCATCCCACGACAATGGTAAATGCACAACACGCGAGGGCACCGTCACATCTTCCAACGGCGGCAAAGCATCATTGGTCGCATGAATCCAGGCAGCAATCGACTCAGCGCTGACTGCACCCGGATCAAAGTGCACCTGCAATGAACGGATTCCCGGCGTTAAATCCTCAATGCCATCGAACAGCTCTTTCTTCAGCGCTTCGTAGAGCACGTGAATATGGAAGCGCAATTTAAAGTCCAAAGCCATCGGCCCGATCTCTGCTAAGACATAGGCATCGCCTGCCTGTCGAATCACCAAGCGGTCTGCGCCTTCACCTTCGTCCACCAAGATGGCTTCACTCCGTTCTGGGATGCGCACCGCTGTCGGCACGCGATAGTCTGGTTGCAGGGTCGCAAGGCCCTCTTCGTGAATATTGCGTAATGACTCTGCTTCCTCTCGCGAAACACAGCGGAAGCGCACTTTATCACCGGGTTTGAGCTGTCCCATCTTCCAGCGCTCGGATTCAATAATCGTCGCTGGGCACACAAAGCCACCGAGGCTCGGACCGTCGGGTCCCAAGATCACTGGCATATCTCCGGTGAAATCAATCGCACCGATCGCATACGCATTGTCGTGAATATTCGAGGGGTGTAAACCCGCTTCTCCGCCGTCGGTGCGGGCCCACTCCGGCTTCGGGCCGATCAGACGCACGCCCGTGCGGGCGGAGTTGTAATGCACTTCCCATTCATTCTGAAAGAACGTCTCAATATCCTGCGGAGTAAAAAACTCAGGCGCACCGTGCGGGCCATACAGCACTGCGATATCCCAGGTGTTGGAGAACTGTGGTTGATGCTCTGCCGGCAGAATCGTGTATTCGCGATCATCTGAACCTTCGCGGTCTTCGCGAGCAAAGCCCCTACGATTGAGATGCAAGACGTCACCGAGTCGGAGAGCGCGCCCTCCATGGCCACCGAACTGACCGAGCGTGAACGTCGAACGACTGCCCAAATACTGTGGCACATCGATCCCGCCTTCAACGAGCAGGTAGCTACGGACACCCGCACCGCTAAGTTTACCGACATCTAAAATCGAACCCACATCCACTTCGAACGGACGATAGAACTCCACAGCGTCACCATCAAGCGTCGCCGACATCGTTGCACCAGTCAGCACCACAGTCGTTGTCGTGTGAAACTGGAGTCGCGGCCCCGTTGCTGTGATTTCCAAACCAGACGCATCTGGCTCGTTGCCGAGCAAACGATTGCCCAAACGAAACGAAAACGAATCCATCGGACCCGAAGGTGGCACACCGACTTCCCAATAACCGACACGCCCGGGAAAGTCCTGCACTGTCGTCATCGTGCCAGAGCGTAAAATCTCAAAGGTCGCTGGCTGATAGTCATGCGACGCCAATGTCTTCGTCACCACATTACCGGATACAAAGGCCTCGGCTGCTACGACTGATCGCAAATAATCCAAGTTCGTTTCAATGCCATCCAAGCGTGTCTCTTCGAGCGCTGCCGCAATAGCGTCCACCGCTGCGGAACGATCCTCTGCGTAGACCTGAAGCTTCGCCAGCAATGGATCATAATACGGGCTGACTTCTGAGCCAGAACAGACCCAGTTATCGCAACGCACATCTGCTGGAAAGCTGACCCGCGTCAGTAAACCACTGGACGGCTGAAAATCTTTGTGCGGATTTTCAGCATAGAGCCGTGTCTGAATGGCATGCCCCTGTTGCGGCACATATTCCGCCTCCGCAGAAAGATTCATATCGCCCGCAGCGAGCTGCACCATCCAAGCAACCAGATCGACTCCGGTCACAAGCTCGGTCACACCGTGCTCCACCTGTAAGCGTGTGTTCACTTCAAGGAAGTAATACTCGCCCGTATCATTGTCGTAAATATATTCCACGGTGCCAGCAGAACGATACTTCACCGCTTTCGATAATTGCAGCGCGGTCGCCTGTAGCCCTTGTATCACAGATTCGGATACATTCGCTGGTGGAGTCTCTTCAATCACCTTCTGGTTACGACGCTGCGTCGAACAGTCGCGCACACCGAGTGACACCACATTACCTTCGCCATCGCCAAATATTTGCACTTCGAGGTGACGTGCATGTGTCACAAATTTCTCTAAGAAAATACCACCTTGACCGAAATGACTCTGGCTCAAGCGCTCAACACGATCAAACGCTTCTGCCAATGCAGGTGCGTCCTCGCAAACCTGCATTCCGATGCCACCGCCACCCGCGGTGCTCTTCAACATCACCGGATAGCCGATCGATTCAACTTCAACAAGGGCCGCAGCTAAATCGGGCAACAAACCGCTGCCCGGCAATAATGGCACTGCATTCTCTTCCGCCAAGCGGCGCGCCTCATGCTTTAAACCAAAGGCGAGCATCTGCGCACCAGATGGGCCGATAAACGCAAGTCCGGCTGCTTCGCACTGATCCGCGAAATCTGCATTCTCACTTAAGAGACCATAGCCCGGATGAATCGCTTCCGAGCCAGACGACGCAGCGATCTCTAGAATCGTCTCCACTTTGAGATAACTCTCACTAACGGCCGGAGGGCCGATCCGATAGCTCTCAGTCGCCATCGCAACGTGTGGCGCGTCACGGTCGGCGTCCGAATAAATGGCAACAGATTTGACACCCAATGCATCCAGCGTGCGGATAATACGGCAGGCGATTTCGCCACGATTGGCTATGAGAACCTTGGAAAACATAATAGCTTCGCATGAACGTTGAACATCGAACGTCCAACATCCAATAGTTGAATGTGTTAGTTACTTTTGAGTATATTTTTGAATTCGACGTTCAATGTTCGACGTTGAGCGTTCGACGTTTGCCAATCAGGCATCCCAGATTATTGCTTCGACAGGTGTAGGATTATAGCCGTTGCAGGGATTGTTCAGCTGCGGGCAATTGGAAATAAGGCAGATCACATCACGGGCTGCAGTCAGCTCGACATAGCGACCCGGCGCTGAAATCCCGTCTTCGAAAGTCAGCTTACCCTCTGGCGTGACGGGCACGTTCATGAAGAAGTTAATATTACAAGTGATGTCACGCTTCCCGAGATCAGGGCCCCAGTGCTGCAAGCCGCAAATGAAACTATCGCGGCAGGCGTGCATGTGCTCCTTCTCATGGGCGTAGCGCATGGTGTTACTCTCGCGTGAGCAAGCACCACCGACGGTATCGTGACGTCCACAGGTATCGGCTGTGATCTTGAGTAATACATCGCCTTGATTGGAGATCAGCTCAGTGCCAGTCGTCAAATACAGTGCCGCTTGGCGCTGGATCGTGTCCGATGCGCTATAGCGATTCTCTGGATCATGGGCATCATAGAAGAGTGTGTCCGCGGCTTGATTGCCTTCGAGATCGAGGATGCGGATAGTCTGCCCCGCTTTGACTTCGTGGACCCAATGATCTCCCGCAAGGATGACTTCGCGGAAAGTGGCGTTTTCGGGAGAGAGTGTGCTTTCGGTTAGCATAACTAGAGAATTAGGAATTACGAATTAAGAATTAGGAGAAACGATCATCGCTAAAAGCGCAGTTTGTGATACGTTTCAGTATTTTCGAAGGCGCGCAGATTTTCGGGGCGTGATTGGAAGCATGGATCCTCGGCGGTGGGTGCGTCAGACTTAAAGACTTCGAGGAGCACCTCGCCCGGCTCGTAATTTGGGTTGGGATCTAGTGGATGTTGGCAGGTGCTAAGCACGACCAGTGTGTCCATTTCAAAGCGGAGGTCGATGTAACTGCCAGGCTTCGAAGCACCGGGCACGTAGCTGAGTTTACCTTCCTCGTCGGATACCACTTTCGAAAACCAATTCAAATTCGGCACGAGATCTCGCTTACCCATGCCCCACTTTGCGAGCTCGATCAAGAAGCCACGCTGTGTGTCACGGTAGCATTCATTGTGCGCGTCTTGATAGTTCTTGCTGCCGTATTTCTTCTCAACCAGTGCCGCATCGGATGCACCACAGACGGTGTCGTGCCAGCCCGCGGTGTCGGCTGTGATCGAGCAGAAGAGACGCCCCATATCGGAGTGGACGCAGAACGGCGTGGTCAGATAAAAGATGTGCTGCCCCTTAAGCGTATCGGGCATATTGTAACGCTCTTCTTTTTCAAGTGCGTTATAGAGCAACATGCCGACATTGGCGCGGCCATCGATATCGGTCATCCGCAGTGTTTTACCGCGTCCGATCACCTTCGACCACATCGTGCCGCCGTGAAGTTTTTCTGTGTGTATGAGATTCATGAGGTTTTAAAAATGACTAACTAAATTCTTTGGTGTATCTGTGATCGGGAGAATCTATTCTCTCTATTCAACATTATCATCGGCACTCGTCATCCGCACAATGGGCAGCTTATCCAGCACCATATCTTTTTGGGGGTGAATCAGTTCCTCCAAGCGTTGCTTGATGGCGAGAAACTCTGGTGTGATAAATTGCTCCGGAGAACGCGGACGCGGAACCGGCACTTCAATAAATTCTTGAATTTCACCGGGATTGGCTTTCAGCACCAAAATACGATCTGAAAGGTAAATCGCTTCATCTAAATCGTGTGTGACAAACATAATGGTCACATCGACATTGCGCCAGATCTGCAGTAAATAAGCCTGCATTTGCCCACGTGTCTGAGCATCCAATGCCCCAAACGGCTCATCCATAAACAGAATCTTCGGTTGGTTCGCCAGCGCACGAGCAATCGCAACACGTTGCTTCATACCGCCAGATAATTGACTCGGATATGCCTCTGCAAATTTGGTTAAACCTACGAGGTCGATCCACTGCATCGCTTCCTGCTCGACCGTAGTGCCAGAGCGACCATTCACCTCGAGTCCAAACATCACATTCTTCTTCACGCTCAGCCAAGGAAACAGGGTATAGCCTTGAAAGACCATGCCGCGCTCTGCACTCGGGCCACTGACCGATTCGCCGTCGAGCAGGAACTGCCCGCCGGTCGGCACTTCGAGCCCTGCCAGCATACGAATCAATGTAGACTTACCGCAACCAGATGGACCGATGACAGAGATAAATTCACGCCGATGCACATCAAAGGATACAGACTTGAGGACATCCACCTGTCCCTTATTCGTAGTAAAGCTCTTACTCAACTCACGGACTTGTAATTTGACGGGGCGTTGCTTGATCGAATCAAAGCGCGCCTTCACAGCGGCACTCTGCTCGCGGTAATCCGGTAACTGAATCAATTCACTCATGAGGAAGCCTTTCCGTTGATCGAGTCAACATAGACATCGCGATCCAGCAACCATGCTACAAAGCCACCGATCGGGCCACGCTTCTTGTCGGCCGACTCTGGTGTCCATGGGAAAAAGTAAATGCGCAGCGAGGCAAGAACCTGATCAGTCACAAAGCCTGTGACACCAATCAAAATGATGACGGGAAAGACCGAATCGAAATTACGAAAGCGTCCCTGTGTATCCATAAATTCGGTCAGACCACTCTTCACACCGATCAATTCGGCGATGACTAGCCATGTCCAAGACCAGCCGAGGAGAATCCGTAAATCATTATATAGGCTGGGTGTAATCCCCGGCAGAATCACTCGTCGGATCAATGTCATCTTACTCGCGCCTAATGTTTGCGCCGCTTCCAGTAGCGATGCATCGAGTTGACGTGTGGTGTTGGAGATCACCAAGACCATTTGAAAAAAGGTGCCAACAAAAACCAGTGCGATCTTTGGAGCATCATGTGCGAGGAATACCGCGACCAGCAATGTGCTGAATGCTGGTGCCGGCATATAGCGAAAGAAGTCGATGAACGGCTCGAACAATCTAGAGAAGAAATCAAAAGTGCCACACATCACACCGATTGGAATGCCGATGAGGCAGGAAAAGATAAACCCGATAAAGACGATGCGCAGCGAGTGCTTATAACGTTGAAACATTGAGCGCCGATTGCCCTCCGGCTCAGCAGTGAAATCACGATAACCTTTGAGCACCACTTCATGTGGTGCAGGTAAATAAACGGGATT
>Ga0209533_1005582_pt1 | contig 10678 bp, 6 predicted proteins | sample COG_04_FD_184748 | JGI IMG/M metagenome (GOLD analysis project Ga0209533, IMG submission 184748) | Pelagic Microbial community sample from North Sea - COGITO 998_met_04 (SPAdes) (version 2) | ecosystem: Environmental > Aquatic > Marine > Neritic zone/Coastal water | place: Helgoland, sampling... | reverse complement strand
AATGACTTAAATGACTTAAATGACTTAAATGACTTAAATAACTTAAATGAATTAGATGAGTTAAACAATTCAGATGATCTTACAAATGTATTAAGAAAAAAAAACAACGGTAACAATTATGTAAATATTCCAAATAATAATAATATTATATCAAATAGTGAAGATGATGATCGTATTTTTAGTAAATATATTAGTAAATATCAATCTGATTATGAATTTGAAGATCTTTATCCAAAATATAAGGAAAAAAAAACTGATTGTGAGGATACAAAAACACCTGATTTAACTGAATATGATGGATACTCAAAATATCATAAATGTTACGGTTGTTCATGTCTTCAAAGTTCTGATGGTGAAGAAAAACAAGAATGTAAAAAACAAATAGATGGTGTAACATGGGGATGTGATCCTAAATGGAAATGTAATAATTGTAAAAAATGTCAAGATTGTTCTGAATTAAATGTAAGAGAATGTGGGGCAAATATAGGTTGTAATTATAAATCTGGAAAATGTATTAAAGTTGAGTTTAAAGATGATTTACCAATATGTAAGGGATGTAGATGTTATAATAGAAATGGTGTTAGTAAATGTCAAAAAGCACCCTTGGGTGTATTGGTGGATTGTGATAATATATGTACAAAATGTAAGCCTTGTAAAAATGATAGTGATGATGAAGAATGTTCTAATTCAAAATTTAATTTTTTAGAATTAAATGAAGGTATAAATAGAAATAATATAGTAATAAATAATATTTCAGAAAAAGATCTAAACACTATTTTATAGAAATGATAATTTTAGTTGCGTTAATTCATAGTTTATATGTAATTTATGTTTTAAATTTTTTTAAAACAACATATAGTATTGCTCATCCAATTACATATTTTAGTAATGATCTTTTATATCATCCTATAGGTAAAAGTGATACACCAACATCTAAAGTATGTAAATTAGGAAATTTATTATCATGGTATTTGGCAGCATTTATTTTTATTAGAGGGTGCCTTATTTATTTTAAAAAAAATACATTATTACCTTTAAAGAAAATAAGTTTAATTATATTAATATTGGGGGTTATTTTATCAATTATGAATTTAAATGTAGTATTATATTTATTACCACATTTTATTATAGAAATATTATACATTAAATATTCATTTTTTTAGTATTATAATTTATTTACTATTATTTTTTTTATATATAAATATTAATGATAAATATAATATTACTAATATTAATATCGTTACTTGTTTATTTAGTTTTTTATTTAAAAAAAGAACATTTTTTTAATAATACTAGTATTAAATCCGAATTAGATAACAGTGCTAAAGTATATGATTATATAAAAACATTTGATGATATAAAAAGTCCTAGTGGTAGTTTTAAGTTTAAATTAAATAATATTGATATAACATCACCGGATATTGATACATATTTAAATAATATATTGATTAATAAAAAATTACAAAAAAAAAAAAATAATGAATTACCAGTAATGATAGATAATAATAAATCAAATTATAATCATAAACTTAAACTTTTAATTAATTCAAGAAAAATATCACAAAATGTCGTATTAAATGTATTAAAAAATAAAATTAATTATTTAATGGGAACATTAAAAAATGTAAAAGATATTAAAAAAAATATTACTGATTAGTATGAAATTAGATTTTTATGATAATATGTTATATTTAAGTATAATTCTTATTTTATTTATAGCCATTATATTAAAATATTTATGTACATACGTATTTAAATGTAGAAAAAAATAATATTTAGTTTTTTTTTTATTTTATTATATTAAGTATGAAATATTTAGTTTTTATTATAATATTAATAACTTTACTATATTTTAATTTTAGTATTAAAACTAACGAAAATTTTCAAGGATCACCAGTAACAACAACAATGACTCCTACCACAACAATGACTCCTACCACAACAATGACTCCTACCACAACAATGAATCCTACCACAACAATGACTCCTACAACTACAATGAATCCTACAACTACAATGAATCCTACCACAACAATGAATCCTACCACAACAATGACTACTAATACACCTTTAATACCAAGTAACCAAATAAATTTAAATATATCTAACCAGTCTTTAATATTATATAATATTGTTTCTTTAGATAATAATGCGTTATATAGAAGTGATAGCAGTAAAAAGGATTGTTTACTGAGTTCAGAATGTAATAGTGGTAGATGTATTATTGGTAATAATAATTTAGGAAAATGTTATAATGTTATAGAAAATTTATATGAATTAAATGGAAATTCAAGTTATATTGAATTAAAAGAAATAGATAATTTAAATACACATTTTAAATTATCATTATTATTTCAAACAACCCCAAATAATTATACTACTATAGTACAATCAGGAATAGATGTATGGTCTTTAACAATTGATGAACCTAATAGTGATAGTGATAACGACTATAAATTTAAATTGAACTTAAATTATAAAGATATAGATATAGACAGTCTAGAATATAAATTAATTATACGAAAAAATACATTATATAACATTGATATTAAAGTTACTGAAAATAATATTAGGTGTTCTATATCAGATGAAAATTCTGAACCAGAAATAAAAGAATTTTCTGATTCAGAATTTTTATCTATTTATAATTGTAACCAAATTACTAATCAAAACCAATATACAGAATGTATAAAAACTATTATTGGTGAATCCAGTATCAAACGATTTAAACCAGCACCTATATATTTTGGTTATAATTTAGACGAAAATTCTAATTATTTAGAAGGATATTTAGGAAATTTTGAATTTGATTTAGATAAAGAAAAATGTTTATATTATCCAGACAAACAGACAAAAATTGACCCACCTTTATTTATAAAGGTGGATTGTATAAATAATTGTTTAGAAGAAACAAATTGTAACAAATCTATATGTGAATCTAAATGTAAAGATATAAAAGATTGTCATTTTAATTCCAAAGATAATGAAAGTAGACATTCTATTGATTGTATGCATAAATGTATTTTACCGGAAAATAAGTGTAGTACAGAATATTGTAATAAACAGTGTAATGAATGTGTTGGTAATGATTGTTACTGGCTTAATAAAAATAGTTATTTAGATGATGATGAATATAATAAATCAGGAAGACCTCATCCTCCTTCTATTGAAATACCTATTATAGGATATGATGGAACTACAGCAACATTTGAATGGATACCTTCAGAAAAAGGTTTAGGTGGAGAAATAGAGGGATATGTAGCATTATTTTATAAAACATATAAAAAAGAAGAGGGATTAAGAATAGAATGGATTGATAAAATTAGATGTATTGAAAAATGTGAATATATAATTAAAAATTTAATTCCTGATGAATCATATACTTTAGGTATAAAAGCTTATAATTCTTCAGGAATAGGAATGTTATCGAATTTAATAACTTTTAATACTATTAAAACATCTGTTAACACATCAATATTAAATAATATAAAATTACCTACAAACTTAGAAATAGGTAATTTTGAAAGTTGTATAAAATAATTAAAATATTTATATATAATAATGAAAATACAACAAATATTAATTTCAATTATCTTACTAATAATTTTAATTATATGGTATTTTTTTAAAAAAAATAAAAATACTTTAGAAAAATTTCAAATTCCTGATTTAAATTTAGAATGTGTGACAGAAGACATAACTGGTCAAACTACAAGTTCAGTTGATAGATCTGAATATGTTCAAGATTGTGAAAATCATATTAATTATTCAGATTATTTAACTAATTTTATTAATAACACTGATGCTACTGATGCTAATACAACAAATATAGTATCTTATGATATGAATTCTATTCAAATTAAAATCAAACCTACTAATATCTATCAAATAAAAAAATTAGGTCTTTATTTTAAAATTGATAAAAATGTTGAAGGAGAAATAATGACATTAAAATTTCGCAGAACTAATAATGGAATAAAAAATTCTGAATTAAATTATGAGTTAAATTTTCATATTACAAGATCTGATTCATTAAGAATTAATGGACACACAACAGCTGTTGTGACAGATACAACCACAACCACAACATTGGCAGCTATAAACACAGATCCGAATGATAATAAATTAACCCCTAAAGAAATACCAATTTATCTAGCTGAGAATGCTAATGACTATAAATTTTGGTTATATATAACAATTAATGAAAAAGCAGATTCATTTATTGATATAAATTTAAATAATAATATAAAAATAAGTATTAAAAATACAGATTTATTCCAACCAAGTAAACCCGGGACAACAGAATCATCCGATCGACTTTTAGATTGGAATATACACACATTTAATGGACGTGTAGCACAAATTAATGCTTGGACAAAAGATTTTACTGAAAATATTTGTGATTATTATAATTGTGAACAAAATAATCCTGATAAAAAATGTAATTTTGATTTAGAAGATTACTATACTGAAAATAATAATAAAGCTTATAATAATAAAGAAGATTGTTTAAGTGCGTGTAATAACGAGGATGATTGTAATATTATTGATTGTCAAAAAAGGTGTTTAGAATGTAAAAACAAAAATGGATTATCATTTCAAAAAGGTTATATAGATACATACTGTCCTTGGTATAAAAATTTAATATCGGCACCAGAAGCTCCTGATGCTCCTAAAATAAGAGGTTTTTCTGATGAAAAACATATAAATAAAAAAAATATACCTATAATAGTAATAGAATGGCACAAACCTGAAAGTATTTCAAGCGAAATACAACAATATATAATTGAAATTGAAGAATTAGGTATAGGTTCAAACGGTTTACAAATAATAAATGTACCATACCAAGGTGAAAAAACAGTTCAAAAGGATTTAACTAATCTTAAACCTCAAACAACTTATAAAATAAATGTTTTTACATTAGGATCTGTTAGTATTAAAAATGATAATGAAGATTATGAAAAAATAACTTTAATAAGTAAAAAATCAAATGATTTAACAATTACAACTAATGGCGAACATAAAAAAATATTAAAACAAACATATGATTATTTTGATAATGAAAATGAAAATAATAATTTAGTCTCTTATATGTGTGATAATAAAACATCTAATAGTGATCATATATTAAATAATATTAATCATAATGATATAGATATTTATCAATCTTTAACAAATTTATAAACTAAAATTAATACTATTTTCTTCTAAACATAATTTTACTATTTCTTTAATTGAAGAAACAATAATAATATCAATATTATCTAAAATTTGTGGATTGTCTTTTTTTATTATATCATAATCTAATTTATTTTCTAATGGTATTAAAATAGTTTTTAATCCAGCCTTTTTTCCACCTTCTATTTTTAAATCTAATCCTCCTATTTTAGTAATATTACCTTTTAAATCAATTTCTCCTGTTAAACCTATATCTTTTTTAACTTTTATATTTGTTAATAAAGATATTATAGCTAATGTCAATGCACCACCTGCTGATGGTCCATCTTTAGGTGTTGCTGCTTCAGGACAGTGTAAATGTATTCCAAATGATTTTTCTGAATTTATATTATCTTTAATATTATCTGGTATCATATTCCAAGCAACTGTTTTAGAACAATAAATACTTTCCTTCATAACATCGCCTTGCTGACCGGTAATAGTAAAATCTAATTTTTTATCATTAAATGATTTTGTTACTTGTATAGTTATAATACCGCCTATTCCTAACGCAGTTGCGTATAATCCATTAACAACACCTACTAAATTTTCATTATTTATTTTTTTATGATATACTTGAGGTTTATTAGCAAATATTTTTTTAACATACTCTAAATCTACAATTATTTTTGTGCTAAAATTATTATTCATAATAGCTTCTAAATTAATTTCTCTTATAAGTTCAAATATTTTTTCTTTTATTTTACGGACCCCTGCTTCATATGTATAATTATCTATAATATATGATATAACATCGGAATCAAATAATATATTTTCTTTTGAATAACCTATATTATTAAGTAATTCTGGTATAATATAATTAGTCATAATATGTATTTTTTCATGTTTTTGTAGATAATTAAATTTAATTCTATGAATTCTATCTGCTAATATTGGATCTAATTTATTATAATCATTATATGAAAATATAAATAATACTTTAGATAAATCAAATTCTATACCTGAAAAATATTTATCATTGAAATGTTCATTTTGACTGAAATCTGTTAAATGTGTTAAAATACCTATAATTTCTTTTCCATTTTCAGTATTACTTATTTTATCTAACTCATCAATGTATATTATAGGATTCATACATTTTGTTTGTATTAATATATCAATTATTTTTCCATAATTTGAACCAACATATGTATAATTATGACCTTCTAACAATGAACCATTACTAGATCCACCTAATGCAATAAATGAAAATGGACGAGAAACACCATTTTCATCTAATAAACAATTTGCAATGCCTTTTTTTGCTAAAGATGTTTTTCCTATTCCCGGTGGACCTTCAAATCCCAAACAATAACCAGTCATTTTTCCGTTAATCCATTGTCCAATAATTCTTTTTATTTCATTTTTTGCTGTAGTTTGACTATAAATAGCTTTATTTAATATTGTATCTATATTTTCAATATATTTTTTACGTTTATGTATAAAATTATTCCAATCATTAAGTAACATATTTATTTTTAAATTTAATGGGTTTGATTTTACATTGATAATATTGTAATATTTATTTTTAAGAGTATTGCTTATTTCTTTACTTGAGAAAAACTGACTAAATATTTTTAATAATTCTTTTTTATTACCTTTTGATCGGTATTTAATTAGAGACTGCTCTTTATTTATTGTTTCTATTATAGTAGTAATATCTTTATTTTTATTTTTTTTAATATATGTATCAAGTATATTATTATTTAAATTATTAAATTCTTTTAATTTCTTTATTATATCAACCATATCAATATATAAATATGTTTTTGTATTATTCAATAATGGAAAATTAATATTATTTTCATTTATATAGTTATTAACTTCATAAACAATATTAAGTAATTTTAATTCATATTTAGTTTTTAATCCTAAAATTTGTTCTTTTTTATAAATATTAAATGGTATTTTAAGTATAGAATCTAAATATTGTTGTGATTTAGAAGCATTATCATTTGATTTATTAGTAACTTCTTTATATTTTTCAATAGCTTTTTGTTTTACATAATCTTTACATTTCATTAGATAAATTCTTTTTTCATATGAAATTTCTTCAACATTAAAATTATAATCCTTTATTTTATCTTCTATATTATTTAAATTATTCTTAAAATTTTTTTGTAACGTCCAATGTAAATTATTGTATATTTGGTCTGATAAATGTTGTGATTTTAACAAATATGAGTCATTATTAATTAAATCGTAAAGTAAATAAGCAATATATTGAATTTCATTATTATCTATTAATAATAATAATACTATTATTTCTAATTGTTCTTTTACATTTTTATTTAAAAAATCTTTTACAATATATGAAATATTATTTTTGTAATAATTGTTTATTTTAAAATTATCTTTTTGAATATTTTCTATTATTTGTGTACTTGTATATATAAAATAATCACGTATAGATAATTGTTCTATATAATTATGTTTAAATTTTTTATCAATATTAATATTTTTTACTTTTTTTAATACTTCATTATATTTTTCTTTTAAAAGATTCGTATTTCTTAATATATTTAATGAATCTTTAATAAAATAACCAGTAATAATTATTACCTCTTCATTTATTTTTAAATAAATATTACAACCATTAATATGTTCAAATAAAGTAATATTTTTTTTTTTTAATTTTATATATTGAATTGTATTTTCATTATCTATAATATCTATATTATCATATTCATACAATTTTGATGCTTTATTTTGTTTATTATAGACTATTATTTTTGTTGGATTAAAAAAATCATTTATAAAAATCAATTCTTCTTTTAATTTATCTTTAATAAAATTATTTCCATTAAAATAAAAGTAAATAATATCATTAAAAGATTTAGTTCCAATTTTAAATATAAGTTTTTTTAACTCATTTTTAATATTATTTAATTTAATTATATATTGAATTGTATTTATTTTTTTAGAAATTGAATTATATGTTTCTAAAATTTTAGACAATTCATTATTCAAAATATTATATGTATAATTTGAGATAATTTTTAATTGTCTATTATTTTCATTTCTATAAGATAATTTTATTATATGATTAAAAACATCATTATATAATTTGTTTTTTTTAAGATTCATTTTATATAAAAATTTAAATCTTAATTGAATAAACATTATTGAATTTAGTTTATCCATACTTAATTATAAAGATTATAAAAATTATTTAAAAACTATACTATAATTTAAATTATTATGTCTTCAAAAGGAAAAGGAGGGAAAAAACATCGTAGGGCAAAAAATACTACACCCAATAATAAGACTGTTTTACCAGATGAAAATCAATATTTTGCGTATGTAACAAAAATATTAGGTAGCGGGAGAGTAAATTTAGATTATTATATTCCTAAAATTGATGAAAAAACTAATGAAATTTTAGATTGGGATAAACAATCTAAAATTGGTGTTATAAGAGGTAAAATGATGCGTAGGGTATATGTTAATTTAAATGATATCGTTTTAGTTACTGAAAGAGATTTTGATAAGTCTAAAGTAGATATAATAGAAAAATATCAAATAACCCAAATAGCATATCTTAAAAAATTCTCCAATTTCCCACCCATGAATGAAATTTCAAATAATGATATTGAATTTGATATTGTTGACTATAAAAATCAAGATAATGATAATAAAAATGAAGATTATATGATTGGAATTCCATCTTTTACTAATAAAGAACAAACACAAGATGACACTATTAACACTCTTTAACTATATTTTATTAAATATTTAAAAATATAATTCTATATTGTTAAAAATCTAATCAATAATTTTAAATATAATATAATTTGATTTATAATTAAATTTTATTATTATAGAATTATAAAGTTTAAATAAACTTAAAGTTATACACCTTTATTAATTTAAGATGGGAATTCCGTTATATTTTAAAATTATATCTGAAAAGTATCCCAATATTATAAAAAAAAATTTAGATAATAATATAAATAATCTATTTTTAGACTTAAATTGTGCTATACATCCATGTTGTCGTAAAATTTTAGAAGAATATAGTGTAAATAATTTTAATAAATCTATTGTTGAAAGCAAAATGATTCATGAAGTTTTAAATTATATACAAAAATTAGTATTAATGGTTAACCCACAATTATTATATATTGCTATTGATGGTGTTGCCCCTTGTGCTAAAATGAATCAACAAAGACTTAGAAGATATAAAACTGTGTATGAAAAAACCAAAATAGATAAAATAAAAGCGGAGGAAAATAAAGATATAAATACATTTACTTGGAATACTAATGCTATATCACCTGGAACAGAATTTATGGATAAATTATCTGTAAAAATTAAAAACGAAATTAAGAATAATAAATTATATGAAAATATTAAAGTATATTTTAGCGATTCATATAATCCAGGTGAAGGAGAACATAAAATTTTAGATTATATAAAAAAAAATGAGTTAGATGGTAATATAATAATTTATGGTTTAGATGCTGATTTAATTATATTATCTTTTGTCTCGCACAAAAATAATATATATTTATTGCGTGAGGCAGTACAATTTGGAAAAACTATAATGGATTCATTTTTATATTTAGATATAGATAATTTAAAATATTATATTATAAAAGATATTCAAGAAAAGATATTGGTCAATGATCCAACATTATTATTTGATATGGATAAATTAAATAATTTGCTAGATGATTATATATTTATAAGTTTTTTGGTTGGAAATGATTTTTTACCACATTTATTAGCATTTGATTTGCGTAATGATGGATTAACATTTTTACTAGAAAAATATGTTGAATTATATGTTATTTATGAACAAAATCTAGTTAATTCTAAGAAAAAAACAATCAATTGGAATTTTGTGAAAACTTATTTTAATGAACTCAAAAATTATGAATCAGATTTACTTCTAAAAATGTCTAAAAAAAGAAAAAAATTTAGATTTAATAGACAACATGATAATGAATATGATAAAAAAGTAGATTTATTAAATAATTATCCTATTTTAAATCAAGATTACGAACACTATGTAGATATTGGCACTAAAAATTGGAAATATAGGTTTTACAATAAAGCGCTTAATTTATATGATAACGATGATCTAACACAATGTTGTTTAAATTATATTACTGGTTTAAAATGGACGTTTGAGTATTATTTTAAAGGATGTAAATGTTGGAAATGGAAATACAATTACAGACATTGTCCTTCTATAATGGATATATTAAGTGTAATGAAAGAAACACATTTAAATAATATTAAATTTAAGGAGTCTAAACCATATTCGCCAATAGTACAATTATTATCTATATTTCCAAAAACAAGTAGTAATCTTGTTCCAACACAATATAGAAAACTGATGACTTCTAAATCTGAAATAGGTGATTATTATCCTGATAATTATAGTATAGATACTTACTATAAAAGATATTTTTGGCAATGTGATCCGATATTGCCTTTAATTGATTATGAACGT
>Ga0209533_1005581_pt1 | contig 10678 bp, 5 predicted proteins | sample COG_04_FD_184748 | JGI IMG/M metagenome (GOLD analysis project Ga0209533, IMG submission 184748) | Pelagic Microbial community sample from North Sea - COGITO 998_met_04 (SPAdes) (version 2) | ecosystem: Environmental > Aquatic > Marine > Neritic zone/Coastal water | place: Helgoland, sampling... | reverse complement strand
AATCGACAAAGAAAAGAATCAATTATTTTGCCATCACGCCAGTGACCCATTGGCAACAGGCCACAGGATCGATTGTTTTGAAATGTTCGCTATTATCGAGCATGGCGGGGATCGCAAGTCCGCTGTAAAAGCTGTCGCCGAATCACAAGACAAGCTGAGCCCGCATACACAAAGCGATGAAGAGCGTTCATGGCCCGAGCCTGAGCCGCTTACTGAGAAATTAGCCCCTGAGACCTGCCCTATTGATGCTCTGCCGCAGCGCCTGCAAGCAGCAGTGCGTGAGGTGCAGTCTTATACGCAAGCCCCTGTCGGTCTCGTTGTCTCCTCAGCTCTAGCTGCAGTATCTGTTGCCGCGCAAGGGCTTTTTGACGTTGCGCGTGATAACAATCTAAATGGGCCAATAAGCTTATATCTTTTAACAGTTGCGCAAAGCGGGGAGAGAAAAAGCACCTGCGATAAGTATTTCACTCGTGCTATTGAGGAGTATGAGAAGGAAGCTATTGAAAAAGCTAAACCGCAAGTTGCCGATTACCTTGCTGCACATGATGGCTGGAAAGCCAGCACTCAGGGACTTAAAGATCGCATACGACAACTAAGCAAAGGGAAAGACGGTAAAGTCAATCACATAGCAGTGGATAACGCTAAAGAAGAGCTACGCCAAATTAATGCCCAAGAGCCAAACCCTCCCAAGGTGCCCCGCCTTATTTTTAGTAATTTCACTATTGAGAAATTGCAAAATGAATTGCGCAAATGGCCTTCGATTGCGGTGATCTCAGCCGAGGCTGGCATTGTTTTTGGCGGCCATAGTATGCGCAGCGAATCAATCGCAACTAACTTAGGAACACTCAACACACTCTGGGATGGCGCACCGTTGCGCGTTGATCGGCAAACCAGCGATAGCTACAGCATATCTGCCGCGAGGGGCACTATGTCATTGATGGTGCAGCAAGAAATACTTACGGAGTTCAACCGTAAGTCTAACGGGCAAGCGCGTGGCTCAGGGTTCTTTGCTCGGTTTTTATTTAGTTGCCCTGAGTCAACTGCTGGCAGCCGAAATTACAAGGAACCTTCGATCAATTGGCCGGCACTGGACGCATTTAATCAGCGCATTAAGTTACTGCTTGAGGCTAATTTATCTTTGGACGAGAACGAGTCGCTAGAGCCAGCAATGCTAACGTTATCACCAGAGGGCAAGGACACATGGATATGCTACCACGACATCATTGAGGCAGAGCTTGGCGTCGGCGGCCAATTTAGCGCAGTCAGCGATACCGCCAGTAAAACTGCGGACAACGCCGTGCGCCTAGCTGCTTTGTTTCATGTATTTGAAGGTAATACTGGAGACATTTGCGCCGACCTAGTTGAGCGCGGCTTTACATTGGCAATGTGGTATTTAACGGAGGGTCGTCGATTCTTTGGTGAACTAGCTTTGTCAGCAGAAGTTATTAACGCACAACGACTAGATCACTGGCTCATTGAGAAATGCAAAAGCAGTCATGTAAACAAAATTTATCGCAGAGATATCCAACGCCACAGCCCGGGGACTGCCTGTAGAAATGGAGAAACATTGAAACAAACGTTGGACTACCTTGAGCGCATGGGTCGGATAAAAGAGTTGAATGAAGGCAACGCCAAATACATCTTAGTGAATCCGTTGCTGCTGTCTTCAGAGGTCGAATAGAGCTGGCAGCCAACGCGCTCAAGTATCACTTCTCCAGTTGTGACAGTGACACATGTGACACATGTGACAGTTGGATGATAAACCCTGATTCGCTCTGAACTGTCACAGTTGTCACAACTGTCACTGTCACATATCCGAAAGCGAACAAAAATACATTGCAAAAAAGGAGGCAATACATGAGCCTACTAAATGATTTAAAAGCTGCAGCACAGGAAAAAATTGATCTATTAACCGCTGAGCGTAGTGACATACCCTCGGCACCAGCCACAGTAACGACATTCATAGTCAAAGCCACATCGGAAGAGTCAGCCAACGATGCACAGGGTGCCACACCTTTAACCAGCGTACTTGAATGGCGCATCCGAGCTTGGCTAAAGCATATTGGAGAGGAGGATCGCGACGAGGTTGAAGAGATTGTCCAGCGCTCCCGAAACGAAATGCCGGTGCGGGACTGGTGTCTGTTAGAAGCCGATCGCGAAGGGATTAAGCTTGATCCTACATTAGTGGAGTTAGGCGCACTCCCACAACTTTCCTTCCCCAAGAAGCCATCGAGTCTGATTGCATTTTCACAGAAGAGCAAAGCTGCACAAGCTCAGCTCGCGGCTATCCAATTAGCCTTGTATGTTAGCCGAGGCACAGCTGAGGCGCAGCACGCCGACTTACGAAATTATTATAAATCTATTACGTACAATCAAAATGATTTTTCCGGCGCGCTCAAATATTTACGAGAGAATAAAACAGCGTTACACGTCTATGAACTCCCCGGCGGTGCTTGGTGGAAGTTTTCAAAGGCCCCCTAGATTTCGTACCCGCAAAAACCACAAGCACGCAAAAAAGGTACTCCTGAGCGATTACAAGGCCGTGCGGTATGCGCGCCTTTTCCGCCTATTTTTTCTCAAAAAGGTCGAAGCGCTAACTTATTGTTTTAAATAGGATTTTATTAGGCCGGCACAATTGATGGATTGACTGTTTATTAGCCTTTTGGTAACTTCAGCTAATTAAAATTTAGCACCCCCTCCTCTCTGCATGGATCAAGAAATAGCACACGGAGCTTTGCGATGATTAAGAAACAATTGGGATTATTGGCTGGTTCTGTATTGGTCGCTTCTAGCGCCAATGCAGCAATCACTTTAGACGGCAATGCTTTGGCTGTCTTCAACACAGCAGGTGCCGGTTCTTACTACCAGAGAGTGACCGGCTCTACTGGTGATTCGCTTGTAGCCGGCACCGGCTTTAGCATTGATATTTCAGCAGCAACTGCGGCACTTGGCGGGACTATCGATTCGTTCGCAATGTTTGCTCTTAATTCACCTGAGTTTAGCGCAGCCTCCTATCCTGGCTATAACTACACTGAGTTCCTTTATGTAAGTGAAGGCGGTGGGTTGGTTTATGCTGGCGACACCGCCACGTCTACTACAAATCTAGCAGCGGTAAATGAAATCTTTGGAATTAATGCTTTTCTGGCTTACGCCAATTTAGGCTTAAATGGCGAAGGTTCGCTGGGTGATTTTGACTCCATTGCTTACGTTGCAAAGTACTTGGATTTCGGCGTAGCTTCTGGTGGTCATCTTTACGGGGGAAACTTTTCCAGCACAGCTCTTGGTGACTACCCTAACGGTACTACCTTCGTTTTCAATGAGCAAACACTCACGGGCGCCACCAATGCGCAGATTATTGGCACCATCCCCATTCCCACCACAGCCTGGCTATTCGGCTCAGCCTTAGCAGGGCTGTTAGTGGCTAGAAGGAAGAATAAGAAGTAAATAAAACCTGTCATCTCCCCTGATGGCTTTATGGATAACGAAAGAAAACCTGGAGAATTAAAATGAAACCTTTTCTACTGCGCTTTGTTGCGTGTCTGTTTGTTGTTATTAGCTCATCTTCTCATGCGGCAATCATTGCCAGTGATCAGGATGTTTTCTTTAGTGGTAGCGTGGAATATTTGGACGACCCGTATGGGGCTTTATCAGACTATGATTTGGCACTAGGCGATAGCTTCACAGCTGGCTACAGCATAGATACGAGTCTACAACCTGTAAGCCAATTCGTCAGTGGGGTCTCCCCGCAATTAACCACCTACGCCATGGGCGCTAATGCGGCAATCTCGATAGCCATCGATTTCGCTGACAGTAGCTATGCGCATGACAATATTTCCAATCCAACTAGTCCTACGGGCTCGCAGTCTACCTATATTGGGATCGGAAATGACGTAAGCATACAAACTGAAACTGGCATTCTCACTGGTGATTTTTGGGGGGTTTTTGCATACCAAACTATTGGAAGTGGATACATAAACCAATTCCAGATGGGCTTTTGGGATACTAGCGGCACAATAATAGATAATGAAGATTTTTTTATCAACACATCCACCAATGGGTGGGATTCAGCGAGGGTACGGTTTGTGTCGTTAGCTCTGCCTAATGATGTTTATATGGAGGGTGTAGAGGCAATTCCCATCCCCACCACAGCCTGGCTATTCGGCTCAGCCTTAGCAGGACTGTTAGTGGCTAGAAGGAACAACAAGAAGTAAATAAAACCTGCCACCTCCCCCGATGACTCCATAGATAACGAAAGAAAACCTGGAGAATTAAAATGAAACCTTTTCTACTGCGCTTAGTGGCGTGTCTGTTTTTGTGCGTTAGTTTAAATACTTTTGCAGCTCTTTCTATTCGAGACTTAGACGGTGATTGGTCCAATGGCCATGAAGGTGTCTATGACGATGTGTTAGCTATAACTTGGTTAGCTGATTCTAATTATGCAAAGACGAGCGGCTTCGATTCCGATGGTAAAGTTGCATTGCAGAAGGCAAAAGATTGGGCAAACGATTTAACTTATAGTGGTTTTTCTGCTTGGAGGCTTCCTACAGGTGCGCTTTACGACGCAACCTGTGAATATCAGCCTTCGAGTCAACATACTGGAAATTATTCTTATGGCTTAGGCTGCAACAATAGTGAATTAGGCAATTTATTTTATAGCTCATTGTCAGGACAGTCTGGCATTTCTATTCTTGAAGAAAGTAATAGTGACATAAGCTATTTTGCGGGAATTACACAAGCAGATCCTTCTTACTTGCTTGATATTTCGCTTCCTCAAGCCGCTGGCGGTGACACATTTAATTTTTATATCGGCCCTACAGGCATCGGAGCTGGAGCGACATGGTATGGTAGCCCGCACAACGAGCACAAAGTCTGGCTTGTCCATGATGGCGACATCGGAGCAGCCGTCGTTCCAATTCCAGCAGCAGCATGGTTATTTGGTTCAGCCTTAGCAGGACTGTTAGTAGCTAGAAGGAAACATAAGAAGTAGATAAACCAACGCAAGGAGCGCGATCATGGCTTTAGTTCTCACACGCAAAGGAAACCTGGAGAATTAAAATGAATACTTTTCTGCTTTGCTTAATGCACCACAGATGCTGTTTATGAAATGCTTACCAAAAATATGTCGAACACGACTGACCTTAAATACAACAGAATAAACAATGCCATTGGTGTGCTTTGCCGGCCTGCACAAATACGAGAAGTGTTTACTGGACTTCAAAAATATTTATCTTGATGTTTTTTAGTTGGCTTATCATGGATGAGAATTTTTTATCAAAATGCATCTGACAAATTTAAGGAACTCGAAGTATTTATGCCGTTCAAAAAAATAGCTAAAACCCTCACGCTGCTAATGTTAGTTACCTGCGGCGAATCCGGGGCAGCCGCAAAGTTAAATAACGATCAAGATCGTGACCTTATTGACGCCTTCACACAACCTTGCGAACAGCTAAAAATAGAGCCTGCGCGTTTTCCGAGCCAGTATCTTGACAACTCACTCCTCATCAGCTGCGAAATTGCTAGAATTTTCAACCCAAAACAATTTTCATATAAATATGCTTTCTTACTACAAGCGCACAAATCAAAAGGCGTTGGGTTCGATATCATTGAAGAAAATTGGATGTATAGAACGCTTGCCGATCACTATCAATTTGACTTAGAAAAAAGCGACGACATTTTAATGAGGGCAATAAACGGCGATATTTATGCCATATACCTCCTCTCTCTTGACAAACGTTACAATCCATCTTTTGGAGGAAAAGGGTTAGACAATTCTTCCATTTACGCAATATCTGCCGTCATGCCCCCTCACTTAGCTGAACTATTTTTCTTGCCGACAGAAACGTTACAGAAAAAATATCCGACGGATGAATCCTTGTTAGAACTGTCGAGCAAGATAATTGCCAACGCCTATAGAACTGATCCAACTTTTCTTCAAAATGCAGCTAAAGGTTTCATGCGGGCAATAAATCAACGCTCTTTGAGCAATGCTGAATTCATTTTGCGTATGCCTCATGAGCTGAGGAGAAACCTTTTGAACATCCATGAGCTGACACCGATTATTGGGCAAGACCACCTAACGACTATACAATTGCTTGAGTATTCAACGCATGAAAAAGAGGTCTCATTCTTTTTAAATGCTTACCAGGGGACTTGGTGGGAAAGAAAAGAGAGCCACGGCTATGCTGGCTTGTTAACCCTGATAGACTACCTGCAAAGCTTTGAGAAGTCGATTTTAGGAGTTAGTTCTTCTTGGTCACCTTTTCGCACGCTAGAGGTCCTTCAATTAATGAGCACTAAAATGGCAGGCGTTCACACAAAGTACAGCCAATATTTTGAAATATATGATACTTATAACGCCATGACTATAGATATAGATGACTTTAAAATCTGGCTAAAAAAAGTCACTGAAGAGACAGAAATAAGACTAAATAATGATCGGTATGAGAAATTACTAGCCGCTCAGATTTTGCATATGCGAATTTTTAAGAATAAATATTTGGCAAGCGATCCTTACTTCAAGCGATTTAATGACTTCATTTTGGCGAGACCTGACTTTATCAAACAAGCGGAGAGACTCCTCGACTCCCCACTTAAGCGCGTTAGTTACCAGCAGCACATATATTCAGGTTCGGCAGAACAATCAAAAAATATTAAAAAAGAACTCGCAGCACTTGCAGGCGCGGCAGACAAAGGCTGCCTTAACCTCAAAAATCGCTACTGCAAGCAACTATGGCGTGACTTGGATCTTACAATCCTCGAGACCAAGACATTGAAAAAGATACGCGTCAAGAAACCTTCAGTGCGCAAGAGTGGGTTTGACTGCAAATGGAAAGGGAGCTACGGACTACTACTAAAAAATAAATTTTGGGCGGGAGGAAGTACAGACACTTTCTCTCGCTGGTGCAACGCTGATAGCCTTGCAAAATTAGTCGACATCCAGCCTACAGAGACTCCCGCCGTTTTACCTCAATTGATGACTTACCCATCTAAAGGTACTGGCTTTGCTCTGTACACTAATTCTGCGACTTGGCTAAGTGACATAGGCCAACTTTTCACCCATTTTCTTAGAGCTCGAGAAAACAAGGGGGCAATTATGCTCGCGGAGAATAGCGGCCTAGGCGACGCTGGCACTATAGGGTTGGAGCAATTTTTTACGGCCGTACAAGATATGGATTTTTCAGAAGAAGATAAGAATTTCTCATATTATAAAGATACACGACCAAAGGCAGCCATAGCGAAGATAAATGCTTCTAAGGGAAATTATGCTAAGGCTTTTTTTATGATGGATTCGAAATTACACGACCTTATTTTAGCGTTAAAAGATGACAGCGGCTCATCAATTGCAAGCATCGGCCAGCGAGTCGCTTTAGCAAGCCTAAAACATTACGGCGAGATGGCCAATATTCCACAACACTTTCTCCAACCATATGTAGATGATTTACAGAGACGACTGATTGCATCAAACCCATATCGCCCTGACAAAAAAATAGACCTTACTGAAGTCAAAAAAGAATTTAAAAAAGAAAATATACAAATCAATTTTGAAGACTTTTACCTTCAGCTTGGAGCTATCGAGCAGTTCATTTCTCCTGTCGGCATTGAAAGTATACTGGACCAGTACAAAAAAAGTGGCAAGTCTGCTTTTGCAAATAATTTTGGGTCAATTCTCGCTTTGAATAATGCCGATATCAAAAGATTCTGCAAAGAAACCCCCTACGGCCTAGCATCATACTCAGACGTATTTTCAGATGACAGCAAACTAAATAAAAAACTCTTGAAGGTCATCGTCGCACACGAATCATTTCCGCTGAGATTCGTAAGGTTGGTAGCAGAATGTAGGCTAGCGATGCTAGAAGAAATGGATGAAAGCAAGCAAACAGAAGACAGTGGGAAATATCTATCTCTTTTAAAAAGCGAACAAATTCAGGGATTTAAGTCAGGGGCATTCAATGTTAGTAATCCATTATTCTTCAGCAAAATTGCTGAAGCTGCCAAAATTTCTAGGCTTACTCGCGACTTCACGACCGCCATTGTTACGCTGAGCGTTTTCAAACATAACCTCGCTTATCTGAGCTCTGACTTCATCGATAAAGATAGCGATACATTAAGACTGATGCAATCAAAGATCGAGTCTATTCTCGTTGATTTATCTTGGGTTATTGATGATAAGACGACTTTTCAAAGTAGCTTTGCTCCTCAGGAAAGTGAGCGGCTAGTTAAAGACTCCGTGGTATCACTTGCCTTAGGCTTCCACGCGCCACTCCTAACAATAAAAACACGTGAGCGCCTCAAATGGGCGCGCAGCGAAAACGAAGAAGATTTGTTTGTGGCTCAGTATGAGCAACGTAAGCAGCATTTTAAAAGAGGCCGCTCGCAACTAAATAAATCTATTGATCCTTTGTCCTATGCGCTGTCAAAAACGGCTTTGGAAAACCATAATTTAGTGCTGCCGCATAATTCTCATGGCATTTGGAATTCGATTCACACGTGGCTCAACGCAGAAGACGCGGTGGGAGCCAGCTTAAAAAAATCAGCTATCATTAACACGATTTATTCAGGCAATACGGTGTTCCTTCAAGTACTTAGTACTGAAAGTGGCAAGCCTAACCTTTCTGCAGGCACAGTACCGGTTGCGCGAGCTCATATTGATGAATTCAAACGCGAAATCGTGCTGAAAAAAGGTATATCAACAGAATTAAAACGTGAAATCTGCAACGAATTCTCAGAAGTCCACGCAGTATTCACTAGACAAGTGAATGACGAGAAACGACACTTTGTTTATGTTCCGTCTGTGAATTTGATGCCAATCCCCGCTGAATTGATCATTGGCACCGCCTGCGGCGATACAAACGATGCAATACTCTATGCAGGGGATGTCCTTGCAGGGTTTGAACTATTGGAAGGATTTGATGCTCTACAGCCGCCTGAAAGTTTTGTAGGGGTTGGCAACCCACAAGCAACATCCATTGGATTTGCAATAAATATTCCCACCCAAGCTAATCTACGCAGCAGCAATAATGCAACTATAGATGACTTATCTCTCTTGCCACCTTTGCCTGATGCCGCTAATGAAGTCGTCAATATTTCTAAGCTATTCCCTGACTCCACGATTTTTATTAACAAAAATGCCTCAATAGAATCGACGCTCAAAAAAGCTGAAGAAAAAAATTCACCCGCATTAGTCTTCGCCACTCATGGCCTTACCGTTAATTACAACAATGACATTAAGCTACCCAGTCTCCTTTCCGTTGAGGACGGCCAGCTTTCGCTGTTTTCTTCTCTAGAAGTCAATAATTTTGATTTGGCTGGATCTACAGTAATATTGTCTGCCTGCGATACCGCTTCAGGCTTTACTGATCGGCAGGATCTTTATCTAACCGGGTTCGTTGAAAGTTTTGCGAACGCGGGAAGCGACCTTATTCTGGCGACGCTGTGGCCCGTCGTCAGTAAGGCATCTCAAGCAAATACAGAAGCCTTCTTTCGTCAGTGGAAGAAAACCAACGTCTTCGAGGCCGCAAATGATGCGAAGGCTGCTATACCCGATAACCTAGCCAGCCTACCTTTCGTTTACATATACCCTTAGTCGGCTGGAATGATTTTATCTATTTCACCATCCATATCAATATCGAAACCTATCGCCTCTACCGTGCCATCCTCATCCCGGTCGAATTTATACACGATATAGTTCTGGCTTTTTTCGGCATAATCAATAATCACCACCTCAAAAATGTCGTTTTCGTTTTTATCAATCATAATCATGTCTGCCACTAGATCCTCATTGTCATCTATTAAAATGAGGTCAGTAATCTCATTGCCATTACCATCAAACTGATACCCATCAGGATCGCCATTTTTATTAGCATCTCTGGTATTGAGTATCACACCAAAACCACTCTCAAGGATAACTTTTCGCTGCACAGAAGTATCACTTTGCAAAAATAGCTGCACTGATTCGTTCGCGATGGAGTAATTCAGGCCCTGAGCTTTTGAATTACCAAATGTATTAATCCCCACCAATTCTCCCTGATTATTTACAAGCGGCCCTCCGCTATTTCCTGGATTACTTGGGGTTTGTGTTTGAATGACTGAAGCCACATGGTGTTTCGTTGGACTTGTCTGCCAGGAATAACTAGCTCTTTTTTGTGAAACATATCCGCGTGTATATGTCCAATCTTCTCCTAAAGGGTGCCCTATGGCATGCACGTCGTCTCCCACAAAAATTGGGGCGCTAGCTACTGATACAGGGATTATGTCAGCACGCTTCTCATTAACTTTTATCAGCGCCAGGTCTTTTATTTCATCAAACTTCACAACAGTACCCAAGGTCACGCCTTCCTTGTCAGCATCGTTAGCGAACTGTAGCCCTACCTCGGAATAACCATCAATAACATGGAAATTAGTTAGTATCAGCCCCTTGCCCTCGTCAGATAAAATCACCCCTGAGCCAGAGCCTTCGTTCGTTAAAACCTTCACGACGGAGGGCATAACTTTGAGAAAGACATTTTTCCCTGAGCTTCTGATTATATTGGAGACAGAACCATAATTGGTTTTGTCAGACTCCACCAGAAGATCGAGCGGTGAAAAATCAGAGACGCTATATTTAAACGAAGTAATATCTTGCGCGCTGGTAACATTAACGTAAAACAGACAAACTAAAATTAACAATGATACTTTTTTG
>Ga0209533_1005580_pt1 | contig 10679 bp, 9 predicted proteins | sample COG_04_FD_184748 | JGI IMG/M metagenome (GOLD analysis project Ga0209533, IMG submission 184748) | Pelagic Microbial community sample from North Sea - COGITO 998_met_04 (SPAdes) (version 2) | ecosystem: Environmental > Aquatic > Marine > Neritic zone/Coastal water | place: Helgoland, sampling... | reverse complement strand
CGATGCCATGGGTGGCATCGTCGCACAAAATGTTATGCGCTTGATGACGCTCAATCGGATTCATATTGTCGATGCGAATATCTTAGTTTTAGGCTTGGCATTTAAAGAAAATTGCCCCGATCTGCGCAACACTCGCGTTGTTGATATTATTGACGAGCTATCAGCATGCAACGCTAATGTTGACGTTTATGACCCCTGGGTATCGGCCGAACAGGCAGAGCATGAGTTTGGTCTTAAGCTGACTACGTCGTTAACAGACAACATATACGATGCGGTAATCGTCGCGGTCGCCCACGAGCAGTTTGCTGAAATGGGTGTAGACACTATCCGCAGTTTGATGCGTGATCAAGGCATTCTCTACGACATAAAATATTTGTTCCCAGCGGATCACGTTGATGGGCGGCTGTAGGGGTATGCTATGTATTTAGTAACAGGAACGGCAGGTTTTATTGGCTGTGAAGTGGCGCTTAAATTACTCGAGCAAGGGTATGAGGTGGTGGGCGTTGACAGCGTTAACGATTATTACGACCAAGATCTCAAGCACGCAAGGCTGGCGCGTCTAACCGGCTTTGCCAATTATCATAACGAAGAGTTTTGTTTATCCAATGCAAATAAGCTTGACGATGTTTTTGTGCGCTATGAAATTAGCAAGGTGATTCACTTAGCCGCTCAAGCCGGAGTGCGTTATTCTCTTGAAAACCCCAGAGCGTATATCGATTCAAATTTGGTGGCCTTTGGTAATGTGCTCGAGTGTTGTAGGCATCATGCAGTCGGTCATTTAGTCTATGCTTCTAGCAGCTCGGTTTATGGTGCTAACACAAAGCAGCCGTTTTCAGTCAGTGACAACGTCGATCATCCACTGAGTCTTTACGCAGCCACAAAAAAATCGAATGAGTTAATGGCTCACACCTATAGCCACTTATATCAATTGCCGACTACTGGCTTGCGTTTTTTTACTGTGTATGGCCCGTGGGGACGACCCGATATGGCCCCCATAAAATTTGCGCAACGTATTTTTGCAGGGCAACCGATTGACGTTTACAACCACGGCAACCATCGCCGAGATTTTACTTATATCGATGATATTGTTGAAGGCGTTTTACGCACTGCAGAGAACACGGCGCAGTCTAACCCCATGTGGTCAAGCGACAACCCTGATGCCGCCACGTCGAATGCGCCTTATCGTATTTATAATATCGGCTGTAACAAGCCGGTTCACTTATTAACTTTTATCGAGTTGCTTGAGCAGGCAATCGGCCAACAGGTTGAGAAAAATATGTTGCCTATGCAGCCCGGAGATGTTCCTGATACATACGCCAATGTTGACGCGCTTGTGAATGATGTAGGCTACCAACCGAACACCTCAGTTGAAGAGGGTGTAAAGCGCTTCGTTGAGTGGTACAAAAGTTACTATAAGAACTAGTTTTTTTAATTTATTTAATATCGCGTTAGAGGGTTTCCATGAGTTCGACTTCAGACTATCAGTCAATTTGTGTGATGGGCTTAGGCTACATCGGTTTGCCTACAGCTTCGCTATTAGCGACTAAGGGTTTTAAAGTTACCGGCGTCGATGTCTCTCAAAAGGTAGTTGATACCATCAATCGCGGGGAAATACATATTGTAGAACCGGATCTTGATATTTTGGTTAAATCAGCGGTGCATTCAGGCAATTTATCCGCAAGTTTAGAGCCAGTTGAGGCCGATGTTTTTATTATTGCAGTACCCACGCCATTTAAAGATGGCGGGCCGGATCATATCTCAGGTAAAAAACCTGACCTAAGTTATATTGAGGCAGCGACAAAAAAAATAGCGCCCTTTGTAAAGCCCGGTAATCTAGTCATTCTAGAGTCAACGAGTCCCGTTGGCACAACCGACGAAGTCGTGGCCACAATCTTGAAGAGCGAAGGGCATAAGGTCGGTGAAGAGGTGTATGTGGCGCATTGCCCGGAACGCGTATTGCCGGGACGGATCCTGATTGAGCTTGTCGAAAATGATAGGGTTGTTGGCGGCATTAACGAAGCGTCAACAAAGGTCACAGTCAAGTTTTACGAGCGCTTTGTGCGTGGCGCGGTCTTAGCTACTACCGCAAAAACGGCCGAAATGGTTAAGCTAACTGAAAACTCATCTCGGGATGTTCAAATTGCATTTGCTAATGAGCTGTCAATGATTTGTGAAACGGAAAGTATCGATACGTGGGAAGTTATTGAACTAGCAAATAGGCACCCAAGAGTAAATATTCTCCAGCCTGGTCCTGGAGTAGGTGGCCACTGCATTGCTGTTGACCCATGGTTTATCGTCGATCGCTCGCCTGACTGTTCGAATTTAATTCGAACTGCAAGACAGGTGAACGATGCCAAGCCTAATTGGGTTGTCGAGCGGGTGAAGAAATGTGCTGGCAAATTTAAGGAGCCTAAAATTGCTTGTTTAGGGTTGGCATTTAAGGCAGACGTAGATGACCTTAGGGAATCGCCAGCCTTTGAAATTGTTAAGCAATTAGAGGCAGGAAATGTTGGTGAATTATTGATATGTGAGCCAAACATTAGAGAGCACTCAGATTTTGCTTTGGTGGCGGTAAATGTGGCAGTCAAGAGAGCAGACATTGTTGTATTGCTCGTAGACCATAAGGAGTTTTGCGGTTTAAAGGCAATAGATCTAAGTGAGAAGGTTGTTGTCGATACACGCGGCGTGCTGAAGTAGACCTGTGATGACACGACGAGGTTTTTTGGCTGCCAGCTCGGCGACGCTAATGATGCCAATGGGTATGGCCGCCCCGATTCCTGACATATTGTTTCCAGCATCTAATCAGCCGTACGCTGGTAAGCCACTGATTGATTGGTCATATGGCATGAGGCCTTTATTTTGCATCGCTTATATTGATCCGGGTATCAAGTCGCAACAAGGTCAGGAAGAGCAGGTTGCAAAGTACCCTATTGCGCTGGTGCCGCAGGATGATAGAGCTCATTTTAGATGGTGGCGTGAGAGAGTTCGGCGTTTAAATCCTAATATAAAAATGCTCGCTTATCAGATGGTCATTGAGGAAACGACTGTGCCGGGTCCTGGTCACGATGTAATGCGAAGCGCGGAGAAATCGTGGTTCCACCGTGGTGAAATCAGCCCAACCGTCACTTACCGAACCTCGACCTCTGCCAAGCGCAAGCGAATCTTTGATCCACGGTTAGATGAATGGCAAGAAAAATTCCTTAGTGCATGTGATCAGACATTAAGATCAGATGATTACGCTGGTATATTTTTAGATCAGTGCACAATTTATAGGTCAATTATACGTAATCCTATCGTTTATAGAGAGATGACAGACGCTCTGCAGCAAACATTGTTGGCCCTGCGAGAAAGGCATCCAAGTAAAATAATTATTGGCAATTCCCGAGATTCTTGGTTAGGTCTCAATGGGGAAATGAACGAAAGCAGGCCCAAGGATCTCAAGAAAGAAACTAGAATCTTGCCTGACCGAGGATCGAGCCGATTAGAGCTTTTCCATTATTATATGCAAAACCATCATGACACAGAAGCTGCCAGAAAATTATTCCTACTCGCATTAGAAAATAAGGCGTTTTTTGGGGTAAATGTAAATGCGCAGACAGTTAGAGAATATAAGTTTATAGATGAGGTTTTGGATGACTATATTATTAAGGCTAGCTGAGTGAGTGAGAAAGTTTTATATAGCAAGGGAGGCGGCTCGCTTGCATCCTTGATGCTATTCTTGATTGGGGTAGGCGTCCTGCTTTTTTCCTGCAGTAAATTTTCTGCACAGGAATTGGCTTCAATTCCCGATTTTGGCCTGCTCGCTTGGCTGTCTCTTTTTTGGTTGATAGCATTTTTCACGTTGACCTACTTGCATTATAAATCGGTTTATTTAATTGTTTCCACATATGTCCTAGGTCTCACGGTTTTTCATCTGGGCATCATTTTTAATTCGATCGTCACTGGGCAGCCCGTATATTGGGATCCTAAGGTGGCGCCTTGGATGGATAGGGCAGGTTGGTTAGTGCTAGCTGCGTTGTCTTCTATTGGTGTCGGAGTCGCATTATCGACTTGGTTTGTTAAGAAGAAATACATAAGTAAAGATTTAGCGATAGCGAGAAGTCAAGAAGCACTGTCATTTGGTTATTGGAGTAGCCTAGGGTTATTGCTCGCATCTGCAATATTTTTTCTGTTGGCTATTCAATCATATGGAAACTTACTCGATTATCAGAGGTTTGAAATATTTCGTAGTTCGGCAGACTCTAGGGGTTTTGGGGCATTTATGATGATTTTCCCTGGTGCAGTCTTATTGTTTTTTTTAACGGCCACGAAACCAACACAGAGGAGACTGGCGTGGGCACTGGTGTTTTTTTCTTTGCTGCTTTTTTTGTTTTCTGGATATCGTTCCGCTGCTATGTTTCCTATGTTGGCCGGGGTGGTTTTGTGGGTGAAGAAAGGCAATAAATTGCCATTTTACGTAGCGGTTGTTCTAGCTATTGCGGCCATTTTTGCAGTGTCGTTTTTCGGATACTTAAGATTAATGGGAAGCTATGGGGACATTGACAAGGATGCTCTGATTCAAAGCTATGAGCAAAGCTCGCTTGGAGATGTGGCTACGCTGGGGCAGACCGTAGGTATCGTAGGGCATACGCTTAGATTTGTTCCGCATGAAGAGCCATATAGGCTGGGCCGCAGCTATTATAATGCTGTGGTTGATTCTGTTCCTAATATTGGATTTCAGATCAGCTCGAAGCGCAGTAGAAAGCAGTTTAAAGAAGATATGCAGTCGGATCCAAATGTCGTAGTCGATATGGCTCCCTCGGATTGGATGACCTATAAAATTCTTCGAGATCAGTACGACCTCGGCCAAGGTGTAGGCTTTTCTACTGTGGCTGAGCCATATTTGAATTTTGGATTGGCGGGGGTTGTGGTGTTTTTTGTTTCGATTGGGGCTTTGCTCGGACTATTCGATCACAAAACGCTTATATTGCATCCAAAATTGTTACTCTTTATGGGCGCTATGTATTGGCCGCTGATAAGAACGGTGCGGAATGACTTCTCTAACTTCATAAAGCCGTTTACATTTATGCTGGTAATCCTATTGCTATGGTGGATTTTTTCTAAGTTGGTTTTAGGGAAAAGGCTTCCTAGGAAGATGGGTCGGTTACGGTGATATCGCTTAAAAAGAATATTTCGTGGAATTTTTCTGCGAATGTGCTCTATGCAGCCAGCCAATGGTTCATTATATCGATGATTGCTAAATTGATGGGCGCTGAAACACTTGGTATTTATGCTTTGGGAATGGCGATAGTCGGCCCGGTCTTTTCTTTTTCTAATTTTAATTTGCGGTCGGCTCAGGCAACTGATGTTAGGGACGCGTACAACTTCTCCGACTATCTTGGATTCAGAGCACTTACATCCGTTATGTCACTGGCCTTCATTTGTTTACTGGTATTTGTGCTGCCCTATTCTAACCAAATTGTAGAGTTTTCAATCATTCTTGCGATGGCAAAGTTCGTTGAGTCCTTTTCAGATTTATCCTATGGAGCGTTACAGAAAGTTGAAAGAATGGACTTGCTCAGCAAATCGCTAATCATCAGGGGTGTGCTATCGTCAGCTGGATTTGTATTGGCACTGGTTGTTTTTTCTAATTTGGTTCTGTCCGCCGCGGTACTGGTTGCGGTGAACTTAATGGTATTTACTTTTTACGATGTGCCGGCGCTTAGGGCCAACAATATTTCGTTCCGCTTTTTGTTGCATGACAAGAAAGCGAGGCAGTACTGGTCACTATTTAAAGTTGTATTGCCATTGGGTGTGGTCGTGCTGGTAAATACGTTGGCTACCAACATACCCCGATATGCTATTGAGCATTACGTAGGCTTAAAGGAGCTGGGGGTTTATAGCGGTATTGCTTATTTTATTATGGTTGGCTCAACGTTGGTCAATGCGCTGGGGCAAAGTGCAACGCCGCGACTGGCAAAGTTACACCTTCAGGACCAACGTGGTTACAAGAATTTGTTGGCTAAATTGTGCTTCGCCACCTTGATTATGGGAGTTTGTGGAGTGGCGGTGGCTTTCTTTATTGGCGATTGGGTGCTCTTGCTCGTTTATAACGAGGAATTTTTAGGTCACGGGATGACCTTGGTCTGGGTAATGGTTGCCGGGTTGATTTTGTATGTATCAGTAATATTAGGTGTTGGTATAACGGCGCGTCGGCAATTTGCCGTGCAGTCCCGACTCTCGGTTTTATTCTTGTTGACCATTGTCGCTACGGTTTTTTTGTTAGTGCCAATCTATGGGTTACGCGGTGCGGTATATTCACTGTGTATAAGTTACTTTGTGAAATTGCTAATGAATGCATGGTGCATTTACTTCCTTCAAAAGGACTCTTCTTATGTTGTTGAGGTTTCTTAAAACAATTCGAGCTATAGTTTTTGCACGGTTAAGGCCGATAGCGTATGCACGCTCTATAGGTGTTAAAGTTGGCGATGGGTGTCGTTTCATTAGCATTAGACCCAGTGGTGGAACATTTGGATCTGAACCTTACTTAATTTCTATAGGTAGTCATGTCACCGTTTGCGGAGGCGTTCAGTTTGTAAATCATGATGGTGGCGTTTGGATCTTTCGGAATACTGAGCCAGACATCGATGTCTTTGGAGCAATCGTGGTAGGCAACAACGTTTTTATTGGTTTTGGCGCAATTATTATGCCGGGCGTCGTTATAGGTGATGATGTGGTTATCGGTGCTGGTTCAGTAGTGGTGAGCGATATTCCCTCATCTAGCGTTGCGGTTGGGGCACCCGCAAAAGTCATCAAAAGTAAAGCGGAATACCGCGCATCAATCAGTGAGCGGGTTGATTTTATAAGATCGCTTAGTAAGGATGAAAAAAGGAACTATTTGGAGCGCAAATTTTTATTTTGAAAGTATTACACTGTATACATTCTTTGAGCGGGGGCGGTGCAGAGCGTCAATTATCATTGATTGCTGCTCACGCAGAGCGCTATGGTTTTGATGTTGCTGTGTTTTGCGTGTCTGATGAGGTCGCGGATGATTCGTATGCGCAAATTAAGATCTATAAGTCGCTAAAAGACAGCAGAATAAGCTTTGCGTTAGCCAAAGACCTAAAAAAGGCGATCAAGGATTATGCACCGGACATTGTGCATGCTTGGCTTCCTTGGAACGTTACTGTGCCGGCAATGGTTTTGGGCCGGATGCATGGTTGTAAAGTGGCATTTTCGTTTCGCAACCGGATGTTTTTTTACAAGCCAATTTTGTTATTAGAGTATCTGGCCGCTCTTTGTTTTGCTGATAAAGTTGTTAGCAATAATCCCATTGAGCAGTCGTCCTTATTTTATAGGAAACTTTATGCTGCTAAAAACGGTTGCATGATACCGAATGCCGTGCGTGTGGCCTCGGGTGACTTTCAAAGTAATGAAAGCGAAGAGGGCTTGACCCGACTTGTGAGCTTCGGCAGGCTAACTAGACAAAAAAACTACCCAGCTGTTCTTGAGGCGCTAAGCACGCTCTCATCGGAAAGCAAATGGTCATATGAAATATACGGCGCGGGTGAAGATCGTGTGCTGCTGGATAGACTCATTCAGCGTTTTTCGCTGGATAAGCGCGTGGTGATATATGACTTTACTGACGATATCCACAAAATCATGCAGAGCGCGGACTGCCTAATATTTCCATCAAAGTGGGAAGGCATGCCCAACGTGTTAGTTGAAGCTGTTGCATTGGGTATGCCGGCAATCGTGTCGGACATTCCAGCCAACAAATATGCGCTCCAAGAGTGGGAAGATAGCTTTTATTGGTTTGATCTTCGGGATACTTTTGGGCTTGCACAGTGTATTTACGCAATAGTGAAAAAGGGTGTTAATCGTTTAAACGAAGAGGTGACTCGAGGGGTGGAGACTAAGTTTTCTACAGAGCGTCTTTTGACAAATTACGCTGACTGCTACCGAACCATGTTGAGGTGAATTTTGAGAGTACTGCTTAATTTTCTCCCATTAAAAACGGGGGGCGGTGTTCAGGTTGCGATGGACTTTCTGCGGCAGGCGGAACGATATGGGAAAGAGCATGAATGGTTTATCGTTGCGCGTCAGGGGGGGGCTTTTTCCAGCTATGGCGGCACGGCAAATATTAAACTGGTGCAATCCGTTCCAGATAATATAGTTAGCCGATTGTTCTTTGAATATTACGGTTGTAAAAAGTTGATTAGGGAGATTGATCCGGCCCTCATCTACACCCAATTTGGCCCTCAATGGCCGGCCGCAAAATGTATCAATGTGGTCGGCTGTGCCTATTCAAATTTATTTTACCCTGAGTTGGATTTCTGGGGTAAGTTGCCTTGGGCGAAAAGACTGATTAAACGTGTGATAGATGGGCAAAGGTTGCGGCGTGTCTTGCAAGCTGATGTGCGGATCTTCGAGACAAAGGATTTGGCTGATAGGGCGGTCGATCAATATGGTCTGGATGAGCAAGAGGTGAAATTTGTTCGGGCAGCAGCAAGCTCTCTTGTCGCTAAAGATGCTTACCATGCAGAAACAATGGAGCGCTGTAAAAGAATTCCTGCTGGCATCAATATTCTTCTTCTCGCCGGCTATCATCCAAATAAAAATATTGAATTTTTGGTGGACGCTGCCCAAGTGTTACGTGAGAGGAAAATGAAGGGAGTCCGATTTGTCCTGACGATTCCTGCTAATAGGGTGGAGGCTAGGCGATTGCTGGACAGAGTAGAGCAACTAGGCTTAGGCGATTTTATTTTTAATTTTGGGCCAGTAGCTCAGCAAGGGTGTGTAGAGCTTTACCGTGCATGTGATTTTACGGTATTGCCGTCTACGTTAGAGAGTTTTAGTAATATGATTGCCGAGAGCTGGGCTATGGAAAAACCTCTGCTTATTAGTGATCTGAGCTGGTGTCGATCTTTGTGCAGCGATGCCGCTATTTATTATGACTATTTAAACCCATGTTCTTTGGTAGATAAGATTCAGTTACTAATAGATTCGGATCAAGCTTCTATTGTCGCTGCAGGAACAGCCCAGTTGGCCTCTTACCCAACCTCTGAACAGCGGTTTAAAAATTACCTTGACATAATAGAAAGCTCGACGCTTATAGGTGAGTAAGCCATGAAAATGATAAAGCCCATTCTCGTTGTAAGTTATGAGTTTATTCAGCAAATTATTTTTGCATTACCGAGATATCGCTTGTTAGGCTGGTTTAAAGCGAAATTTTTGGTTCTTAACGGGGCAACAATTGGGCGTCGTTGCACTTTCTACCCCGGGGTTTGGATTGCTCCCGGTCGTGGTTTGGTGCTTGGTGATGACGTTGATTTGGCGCTTGGTGTTTTGGTGAGTACTGGAGGCGGGGTGGAAATTGGTGATAGGACATTGATTGGTTATCGTGCACAAATTATTTCTACCAATCATCATATTCCAAAGCAGCACGGCAGAATATTCGGCGCTGGCCATGATAAGGCTAAAGTTACTATTGGTCCTGATGTATGGATTGGTGGAAACAGTTTAGTGATGCCTGGTGTCACTATCGGTGAAGGTGCAGTTGTTGCTGGCGGAAGTGTCGTCACCAAGGATGTTCCTGCATTTAGTATTGTTGGTGGTGTCCCAGCTAGGGTTATAAAGAATAGAGAAATATAGCTCACCCAGCCCCAGCGATGCTGGTTGGATTAAGTGAGAAACAATTTTAAGGTAGCGAGGATAAATGAAACAGATATTACAGGATCTCAAAAGCGGTAAAACTGTTTTAGAGGATGTGCCTGCACCTAGTGCATCGACGAATGGGTTACTTACTCGAACAGCAGTAACGCTTGTTTCTGCTGGGACAGAGAGAATGCTTGTGGATTTCGGAAAAAGTAACCTCATCCAAAAGGCCCGCTCTCAACCCGATAAAGTCAAGCAGGTGTTCGAAAAGGTAAAGACCGACGGTTTAATGCCAACCGTCGATGCGGTAAGAAATAAGCTCGATACACCGCTGCCATTAGGCTACTGCAATGTCGGTCAAATTGTTGAAAGTCATGTCGATGGCTTTACTATTGGTGATCGGGTCGTCTCCAACGGTAAGCATGCGGAATATGTGTCAGTTCCGAAACACCTTTGCGCAGCTATTCCCGATTCTGTAGATGATGAGTCGGCGGCTTTTACCGTTATTGGCGCAATTGCGCTTCAAGGTATTCGGCTAATTAAGCCTACCTTGGGCGAAACGGTAGTGGTTACTGGCTTGGGCTTAATTGGCTTAGTGGCTGTGCAGCTATTGCGTGCACATGGCTGCCGAGTATTGGGTATTGATTTCGATGTAGAAAAAGTAGCGCTTGCTAAGCAGCTAGGTGCCGAGGTCGTTAACTTATCGGCAGGGCAAGACCCTTTGGCGATTGCTGAGCAGTATAGTCGTGGTCGTGGCGTCGATGCCGTATTGATTACAGCATCGACCAAAAGCAATGATCCTATTCATCAAGCAGCATTGATGAGCCGTCAGCGTGGTCGAATCGTTTTGGTCGGCGTTGTCGGTATGGAAATGTCGCGCGCTGACTTTTATGAAAAGGAATTGTCTTTTCAGGTTTCGTGTTCTTACGGTCCCGGGCGATACGACTCGGAGTATGAAGAGAAGGGTAACGATTATCCGGTGGGATTTGTACGCTGGACCGAGCAGCGCAATTTCGAGGCGATTCTTGATATGATGGCTGAAG
>Ga0209533_1005573_pt1 | contig 10688 bp, 8 predicted proteins | sample COG_04_FD_184748 | JGI IMG/M metagenome (GOLD analysis project Ga0209533, IMG submission 184748) | Pelagic Microbial community sample from North Sea - COGITO 998_met_04 (SPAdes) (version 2) | ecosystem: Environmental > Aquatic > Marine > Neritic zone/Coastal water | place: Helgoland, sampling... | reverse complement strand
AAACCCCGCAAGCGTCCAGCTACTGATCGCAAATAAACGCATCTATTGCGGCAAGGTGCCGAATAAGTGATATTGCATCCACTTGTTCGGCCTTGTAAAACTCTTCAGCCATAGGCGCTATGCTGCATTTCTCAGGTAGCGCTGATACGGCTTCAACAATCCCAGCCATCCTCGGCAAGAAAATAAACTGTAACCACTGATTAAAACTTAGCTTGTCTATGGCAAAGGGCTCACTGCTGGCCAGTGCCTCTGCTGATGGCCTCTGCTGATCCCACCGCTGCATTGCACGAAGCTCTTGCTCTACAGCCAACAGCAGTCCGGCTAGCTGCTTATGAGTATTATCCATTTTCGCTAACCAATTTCTCGACGGAAAGGTGGCAGTGCATTTAATAGTTGACCGCCATAACGCTTGGTGATTAAACGTTTATCTAAAATAGTCACTGCGCCAGTATCAGTTTCAGTACGCAGCAGCCGACCGCAAGCCTGAATCAGGCGCAATGAAGCAATCGGCAGTGAGATATCAAAGAACGAGTTACCACCGCGATCTTCAACCCACTCTGAGAGCGCTTCGTGAAGGGGATCATCTGGAACAGCAAAAGGCAGCTTGGCAATCACCACATGCTTGCAGTAATCACCGGGCAGATCGACTCCTTCGGCAAAGCTAGCCAGCCCCATCAAAACGCTGGTGCGGCCCTGATCAATTCGCTCTTTGTGCAGACGAACCATTTCACGATTGGAAAACTGGCCCTGCATTATTATTTCTTTCTGTAGATCTTTATCCAATTCATCAAAGACCTGTTCCATCTGACGCTTGGATGAGAACAGCACCAGAGTGCCGCAGCGCTTCTCCACTAGGCCGGGAAAATTATCAACAATATAACGGCTGTGCGCATCGACGGAATTACCCTCGACGGCATCAGAAGGAACACGAATAACCGCCGCTTCGCCATAGTTAAAGGCGCCGGCCACTGACATGAAATTGGCAAAATCTGGCACGCCGGTCTCGCGCTTTAAGGTTTCAAAGTTGCCCAGTGCTTTTAATGTGGCCGAGGTTAAAACCGCCGCATAACAGCTGCCCCACAGGCGGTCGCTAAGTAACTCAGCGGCTTGAATGGGACTGGCATTAACCGAGATATCTATATTGCCGCCACTGTCATCAAGGCGCAGCCAGCAGGCTGTGGGCATCTCGCCCTGCTTTAGCTCGCGGTGCAGCCTGTCCCAGAGTGCTAATAGCTGCTCTGCTCTCGACTGCCAGCTTCCCGCCTGCTGATAAAACATTTCAATATCTGGAATAGGCACCGGATACTGTTTGTCGCCCAGCGCATCGTTAAGGGTATCCACCAACACTTCAAGACGCCCTAACCAGCCGCTGGTTTTATGGGCTATCTGTTTGGCTATATCGCGAATACCGGCACCGACATCCCCATGGGCATATCTATAGCGCCCATCCTCTGGATAATCGGCAGACTCTAGACTCTGTTGCAACAGCGGGTAGGCAAAACTGAGCAGTTCGGCAATTTGTCCAGCTTCTTTTTCAATACGTGGCAGCTGTTCGGTAAGGGCGCTGTCTTTTTCAAACAGTGGCCCCTGACCTTTGATCTGTTTTTGCAGGCGCTCAAGAAAGGTAATACTGTTGTTGACGCGGCACTCAGCGCCAAAATGACGAATCGCGGTATCGCCGAGACGATGACCTTCGTCAAAGATATAAATACAATCTTCTGGGGGCGGCAATATAGCACCACCACCGAGGGCGAGATCAGCCATAACAAGATCGTGGTTGGCAACAATACATTCGCTCTCTTCAAGTTCATTGCGGGCGTTAAAGAACGCGCATTGATTAACAAAGCGACAACGTCTGCCGGTACATTGGCGCCTATCAATGGTCAGGGCGCGCCATTCAACATCTTGAATGCGAGTTTCCCAAGAGTCGCGATCGCCATCCCAGATACCTTCAGCCAGTGCGTCTGACATCTCTCTATAGAGACCTTCGGTGTGCTGATTGGGATTAAAAGCAACTTCATCTTCAAACAAAAACAGACCCGCGTCTTTGGACTTTATGGCGTCGAGGCACTGTTCCATCTTGAGATTGCAGGCATAGCGGCCACGACCTTTTACCAGCGCACAGCTATGGTCCCAACCGCAGGCTTCAAGCAGTTCGGGAAGGTCTTTATGGATTAACTGTTCTTGCAAGGCGATGGTGCCGGTGGCAACCACCACAGTCTTTTTTAAAGCTCTGGCTATCGGCAGCGCAGCGATAAGATAACCGACGGTCTTGCCGGTACCCGTGCCCGCTTCAACCACGGCAACGCGCTTATCGGGATCGGTGTTGGTCAGCGCATTGGCAACCGCGGCGATCATCTGCTTTTGCCCTAGACGTGGACTAAGGTCGCGTGTTTTTAAAAACTGACGGTAACCCTGCTGAATGGTTTCTCTGACTTTTGGATCTAACAAAAGCTTAACTTCCTTATTTTACAAGCTGGTTTTACTGGCTTGTTTTACTTTTAAATAATTTAACACCGGTGCGGCATAGCCTTCGGTGATAATTTTTCGATAAAGGCTTGGCGCTCGGTTTAAATAATCTTTAAAGCGCAATTCGGCATCCTGCCAATTCTGATCCGGCCACTGGCTTTTAACCAACTCTAAATCCTGCGTGTACCCCAAGATCTGACAGGCAACTATATTGCTCGGGAACAGTTTGTAATTAGTGTAGACCTGTCGGTCTATCTCTTCTGCCAAACCATCGGCAGTTTCATATTGATCAGCTATAGGTTCACCAAAGGCGACATGTATACGCCCCTTGTAACCGACAAAACCTTTTTGGATGGTATCCAGATCTTCGAATTCTTGTTTGACGTACTCTTCGCCCTGCCCTTTGGCATAGAGCTCGCGGCCTTTATCCACATCACAGGGGTCGTATTCATAGGATATGGCGACCGGCACCATATTCAGTTCAGCAGTCGCCTCAGCAAAGCTTTGCGGCTTGTCCTTGGACAGTGCCAGCATTTTTAGTAGGGCGGTTTCCGTGCGGTCGTGACCATCTTTGGCGCGACCTTCACGTTGAGCGATCCACACAGAGATGCTATCAGCAGAAACTGAATGGCGAATATAGCGCGAGAGTTTTTTAAGTGCTTCAAGCTTTTCTCGGCGACCCGAAATGGAGCGTTTAACAATAAAGCTGCGATTGACGCGCATCAGATCAGAGGCAAAAGGCTTGCGGAGCAGGTTGTCACCTATCGCAATACGGACGGTTTCCATTCCGGCATCTGAAAGGGCGAGATTAACCATCGCGGGATCAAGCGCGATATCGCGATGATTGCTCAAAAACAGATAGGCCTTATTTGAATCAAGATTTTCCAAACCGCTGACTGAATAACCGTCGGTCGTTTTATCGACAAGAGATTTCAAACTAACGGTTATATAGCGCTGCAAATCATCAACACTATTAATTTTCTGCGCGGCTTTAGATAGTTTACTGCGCAATAAAGGGCGCAGTAACCAGGGGCAGATTTTTGCCAGCAGGGGCAATTTGCGGGATAAAAGCAGATCAATAAATTCAGGATCGGCAATCAGGCGCGCAATAACCGCTGGCACTTCACTGTCGTTGTAGGGACGAATATCGTCAAACTCACTCATTGGAACCTCTAATAAGCACTTTCCCTGCGCTGTGTTTCCATATTCTATGCTTTACAACAAAACTGTATAACCGAGTATCAAAGACCAAAATCAGTTATTGGGTAATTATTGAGTTTAATTTTGCCGGGAGTTATACCAGCGGACTTCATGGGAATATTCATCGACCTTATTAACCACATCCAGAACTAATGCAAACAATGCCATACGAACCAACAGCCCATTGTCAGTCTGGCGGAAAATGGCCAAATTCGGGTTGTTATCGAGATCTGAATCCAACTCGTTGGCATCGCTGCGTGAGTCTCTCGGCAGTGGATGCATTATCACTGTATTCGGCTCGCAGTACTGGGTGTAAATAGCTTGATTTAAACGGAACTTGCCGCGGTATAAATCAGCCTCTTCTTTACTGCTAAAGCGCTCTTCCTGAATGCGGGTGGAGTAGACAATATCCACATTAGCAATGCTGTTATTGAGTTCATCAGAGATGCTGACATTAACTCCAGCACTCCGCATTTCCTCAACTATAGATTCCGGTAAGGCCAGTTCTTTTGGCGAGACCAGTATGACCTGCACATTATTATAGAGACTGAGAAGCTTACTCAAAGAGTGTACGGTGCGGCCATGGCGAAGGTCGCCGATCATGGCTATTCTCAGGCCGTCAATGGCGCGACCCTTAGCGTTTAACTCACGGGCAATGGTATATAAATCTAACAGCGCTTGAGTGGGATGCTCATTGGCACCGTCACCGCCATTCATCACCGGCACACGACTGGCGGCGGCAAAGTCTGCTACCGATCCCTCTTGGGGATGGCGCATACAGATAACATCACTGAAACCAGAAAGTACTCGCGCGGTGTCTTGCAGTGATTCACCTTTGACCAGCGCTGAACTTTCAAAGCCTGCGGTCTCACGGACTTCTCCGCCGAGCAGGTTAAAGGCTGAGCCAAAACTGACCCGGGTTCGAGTGCTGGCTTCGAAAAACATATTGCCGAGAATGGCACCTTCCAAGACACGGGTAACCCGTTTGCGCAGGGCATAGGGTTCCATTTGATCCGCTACCGAGAAGATTTGATCAACATCCTGTCGCTGAAATTGGCTGATGGAAAGAATGTGCGCGCCAGTAAAATTCACGCGATACCTCGGGAGGGTAATTTAGTTGGCGGATTCTAGCCTGTTTGACCGTTTTTCTCAATTAGAACCGCTGCAAAGCGCTTACAAAGAAAACTGTTTAGCGACATCCTGACTCCAGTTTTGCAGAGCAAATAATACCTCGCGCCGCTTATCACTAAGACTGTTATCGGCGAGTAATTCAGCCAATTCGAGGTTGTTTTTCTCGACGGTCAGATAACCAGACTGCTCATTGGACAGCCGCCAGCGACAACTCTCAAACCAGGTTTGCTGCTCGGACTCTGATAAGGATTCAGGGAAATAGCGTGCGCGGTAACTAAACAGCAGTTGGTTGTAGCGGTCATCGGCAAAATAATACCGATGCTGCTGAAAATCGGTTGCGCTGGCACCGCGTATATCGTCGAGAAGACCGCGATCCTGGTCGGGCAAAAACCCTCCGTAAAGCTGTTGCTCTGCCTCCGGTTTGGGGGGAAATTTCTGGTCGGCAAATACATCGGCGACTTTTTTACTTAAATCCACTGCCATCAATCGCTGCCAATGCTTTTCACAGCGCTCAAGGTCGATATTCAATCGTTCAGCCGCCTGTTTATCAATCAACTTCGGGGTGGTCACCACGGGAGCTTTATTAATATGTATAACTTTAAGTGGAATTCTCTCTTCACCTTCCGGCAATTGATCGCCGGCGGTAAATACTCGACGGCGGATCTGTTCATCATTGAGCTTTATTAAGGCCTCTGGATCTACTGACAAATCAACACAGATAATACCGTTGCTGTTAGTCGGATGCTTGGCCAGTGGCATCATTATCGCGCCGTACATATGCGCTTTGGAAAGCATACCGGAAATATGAAAAAACGGCTTGCGCTCTTTCAGATCAAGCATCGCAGCCACCTGTTTCTTGCTGCGGTTTTGTAATAGGTAATCAAAGAGTCGCGGCTGCTTTTGTTTTATCAGCTTGGCCATGGCGATGGTTGCCGTGACATCCGACAGGGCATCGTGGGCAGCTTCGTGGGCTAACCCATTGGCGGCGGTTAAGTCTTCGAGTTTAAAGCTGGGACGACCAGGTTCGTGGTCTGGCCACTCTATGCCCTCGGGTCGCAGCGCTCGGGTAAGTCGCATCATATCAATAACATCCCACCGGGAATTGCCGTTTTTCCACTCCCGCTGATAGGGATCATAGAAGTTGCGGTAGAGTGCGTAGCGGGTAACTTCATCGTCAAAACGAATACTGTTGTAACCGACGCCACAGGTTTTTGGCTGCGACAATTGCCGATGGATTGCCTGAATAAATTGTGGCTCGGGCAGGCCTTTTTCCAAGGCTAACTGTGGGGTAATACCCGTTATTAAACAGGCCTGCGGCGCAGGCAGGATATCTAACTGTGGCTGACAGTAAATCACCAGCGGTTCGCCAATAGGGTTTAGATTAAAGTCGGTGCGCAATCCGGCAAACTGGCTAGGCCTGTCCACGGAGGGTTTTACACCAAAGGTTTCGTAATCATGCCAATAGAATGTGTTGTCCATTTCTGCTCTCCCTACTGATAAATACCGACAATAAAAAAACGGCGCCTACCTATTAAGTAAAACGCCGCCTTTGATACTGCTTGCAAACTAAAACTTAGTCAAACTTATTGACTATTTTTACACTTTCTCAATAAGAATAAACTTCTGAGAATGACATCTCGCCAACTACACGGCGGTTGCGCGCGCGACCTTCGTCAGTTTCATTGCTTGCTACTGGCTTAGTCTCACCATAACCCACGGCTGATACTCGCTCAGCGGGAATACCGTAATCAGATACCAGCTTAGCTTGAACAGCTTTGACGCGACGGTCAGACAGGCTCATATTGTAGTCATCTGACCCACGGCTATCCGTGTGTCCTTCAAGAACCAAATCAATATCTTCATGGGCTTTCATGGCTGCTGCAATAGCGTCCAGTTGATCGCCATAAATTGCCAGTACGGTGTCTTGGTTAAATTCAAATTCAACATTAAGGCGTACAGTAATGGTGCGAACTTCAGGCTCTGGCGTTGGCTCAGGCTCTGCAACTACAGCCACTGGAGCAGGTGCAGGTGCAGGTGCCGCTACTGGAGCAGGTGCAGATTTTTTACCAATCAGCTTGTTTAGAGAAATCTGGAAACCATAGTCGGTGCCATCATTATCTCCTAGACCTGACATGCCACGAACGTCAGCACGAAACTCCATACCACTCTCAAACTGAGTACCCAAACCTAGGCCAAGCATAAGCTGCTCGGACTTATCATCATGGCCGACAACCAGATTGTTGGTGTCATCGAAATCATACTGGTTAAAACCACCCAGCAGATATGGACGCCAGCTATTGGCATCTTCACCCATCCACATAAGTGCATTTAAAGAGGCGACACTAAAGTCGTCATGACCTGCATTGGCACCATAACCTAATTCAATGGCGACGTTATCAGAGATATATTTACCGACTTGCAGGCCGATGGTTGCAGCGTTGTGATCTTCATTGATGGCGCGCTCGGCATCTAAATCATAGTAACCCGCAGTTGCGCCGAGATACCATTGATCGTTAGCAAAAGAAGTTCCCGCAAGAGCGAGAGCAACGGCCCCAACAATTAAATTAATACGTTTCATACTTTTGATCCCTTTTATTCCTTTTTAAAATTACGCTCCCCCAAGGAGCCTATGGTTTTCGATATTAGCTTTTAACTAGTGTTTAGCTAATATCTGGTTGAACAATGATCAGTTTGATCACCTTTCCTTGTTCTACTTAAAGTTAGCCTAGTTTTAAGGTTTTTTCTTCAATTTTTGCCTGCCAAATTTGCGGGCCGATTCTATGCACAGAGTCGCCCTGCGTATCTACGGCGACGGTAACCGGCATATCGTTGACCTCAAACTCGTAAATAGCTTCCATACCCAACTCAGGAAAGGCAACAACTTCAGCGTGAGTAATCGCTTTAGACACCAAATAGGCTGCCCCACCAACGGCAATTAAATATACCGCCTGATTATCTCTGATCGCATCTATACCCATCTGACCGCGCTCTGCCTTGCCAATCATTCCCATCAGCCCAGTCTGCTCAAGCATGGTGCGAGTAAATTTATCCATTCGCGTTGCCGTGGTCGGGCCCGCTGGACCGACAGCTTCATCAGCGACCGGATCCACGGGGCCAACATAATAGATAAAACGGCCGGTTAGATCTACTGGCAGCTTTTCACCACGAGCAAGTATTTCGGTCATTTTTTTGTGCGCGGCATCGCGGCCAGTAAGCATTTTCCCTGAAAGCAGCAGTGTATCTCCAGGCTTCCACTCGGCGATATCCTGTTGAGTAATAGTGTCGAGGTTGACTCGTCGAACCGACTCATCCGCTTCCCAGGTGATATCGGGCCAATCTTCTAGATTTGGCGGGTCGAGCTGGACTGGCCCTGAGCCATCCAACACAAAATGCGCATGGCGAGTTGCCGCGCAGTTGGGAATAATCGCTACCGCTTTATTCGCCGCGTGAGTCGGAAAATCTTTAATTTTGATATCCAGTACAGTGGTTAAACCACCCAGACCCTGAGCACCTATACCCAAGGCATTAACCTTTTCAAATAACTCAAGGCGCAGCTCTTCGTTGCGATTTTCCGCACCCTTGGCCTGAAGTTCATTGATATCAATATGCTCAAGCAATGATTCTTTGGCCATAATCATGGCTTTTTCAGCAGTACCGCCAATGCCAATACCCAAGATTCCTGGCGGACACCAACCGGCACCCATGGTCGGAACCATTTTCAGCACCCAATCGACAATCGAGTCTGAAGGATTGAGCATGGCAAATTTTGCCTTTGCTTCTGAACCACCCCCTTTAGCGGCGACATCAATGGACACCGTATTGCCGGGAACTATATCGTAGTGAATAACCGCCGGTGTGTTGTCACCGGTGTTTTTGCGTTCGCCATCGGGATCAGAGAGTATTGAGGCGCGCAATATATTATCTGGATGGGTGTAGGCGCGTCGCACACCTTCATTGACCATATCGGTGAGGCCCATATCTCCCTGCCACTGCACATCCATGCCCACCCGGACAAACACCGTGACTATGCCGGTATCCTGACAGATTGGTCGATGGCCCATGGCGCACATGCGCGAATTGACCAGTATCTGTGCCATAGCGTCTTTAGCCGCCTTAGATTCTTCGCGATCATAAGCCGCCTTAACCGCTTGAATAAAATCAACTGGGTGATAATAGGATATATATTGCAGAGCATCTGCAACACTTTCGATTACATCTTCTTGGCGAATCATAGTCATCAGATTTGATCTGTTCCGTTTTGTGTATCGCTGGCGCTAGTCGGCGTGGCCATTACCGGCGCAGACGATTGAATAGAGGCTTGAGGTTTGTTCTCAAGATTATAAATTTTCTGGTTAGTTTGGCGGCGGAATGCATCCATAGACTCAATCGCTTCCGCATTAAGTTTTAGCTGTTGGTCGATGCTGGTCAACGCAGACTGCAAGCTGGCAATCTTGTCCGACAAATTACGAGCGGCTGTATTAATTCCGTCAATATCCGCCGAGATAGCCAAATAATTTCCACTAAGATTGGTCAGGCTACGATTCTGCTTATCAACCCGGGCACTTAGGTCTGAAATAGACTTTTCAATAACCGTTCGCTTAGTGGCTAAAAAGGCGATATCTTTTTTATTGGTATCAATCTTGCCCTTATTGATGTCATTGGTGACACCCCAGAGCTTTTTGATTTCAGCCCAATGTCTTTCTAACGATTCCCCCTGCTTGCTAATTTTTAGCTGCAGAGCGGCTCCCGACTGGCTCATTGACTCATCGGTACTACTCAGGCGTGATTCGAGCGCATCAAAGCGCTGCTGGAGATCTGCATGATTGCCGGACAGCGCCTTAAATTGAAGCCAACCAAATGCAGCGGCAGCCACTAGAGCAATAAATAACAGAGAAATTAATAACTTCCAAAAACCGCCACCTGATCCGCCTGAGCCATTTGAAGGTGACTTGGGGCCGTCAGATTTGGATGAATTTTTTTTGCCGGAAGATGCACCAGAGCTGGAAGAACGCCCAATCATATCGTCCCGCTCAGGGACTATGGGGTTAATACGGTTTTTATCCGCAGTCATTTTAAAATCCTGTTTTAGATGTTCCGTTTTGGATTTGTTTATTATACGTCAATTGGGACTGTCCTCCATCCCGAAATAGAGAGTTATTTAACCTAGCTTAAGATTTTAAGCAGACACAAAAAAACCGGCGCTAGGCCGGCTTTTTTAAACTACTGTAACGAACTTTTTAAACCAACCCAGGGCTGATTACTAAAGCCGCCCGGGGCGTCTCGTTATAAATAGTTAAGAACAGCAACCATAACAGCAGTTAAACCAAGGCTTGAATGGATCACGCCCTTAACAGTAGTCATAGGACCCTGCTTGCCGACCAATGCATTAACTTCTAACAAAGCAACAATCACCAGCATAACGATCAAGCCAGTACCACCAACAGCAGTGCCGTAACCAGCACCCGCGTAGTGAGGGCCAGCCAACATACCCAAAGCCATAGGTGCAGAGAACAATACGTTGGTACGAGAAGCTAACAGCGCTTTAGCACCGGCAGCCGCTTTATCGCCACCCTCAACAATACCCAGAGCAATCTTCTGTGCTGGCCAGATAACTGCCCAAACATTCAAAAACATCAGCGTACCCATAGCCGCGCCAACAATAATGTAGTTGTTCAGCTGACTGCTGCCAGTCACTACGTGCAACAGATACAGACCAGTGATAAAAGTGAACATGGCGCCCCAACGGAACCACCAGAGTGCACTGGGTGCCAATTTAGCTTTGGCATCTGACAGTGCTTCGGGAGTTGCTGACTTAAAGTAACCGCCCTGAATGAAGTTAAAGTAGTAAAGCATACCGATCCAGGTAATACCGAACAGCAAATGGCCCC
>Ga0209533_1005568_pt1 | contig 10693 bp, 8 predicted proteins | sample COG_04_FD_184748 | JGI IMG/M metagenome (GOLD analysis project Ga0209533, IMG submission 184748) | Pelagic Microbial community sample from North Sea - COGITO 998_met_04 (SPAdes) (version 2) | ecosystem: Environmental > Aquatic > Marine > Neritic zone/Coastal water | place: Helgoland, sampling... | reverse complement strand
CCATATGCTATGAAAAATGAAAAAGGTAAGAGACCAGTCATCGCTAGACTCAAATCAAAACTTTCTTTAACGTCTACTAGGATTGAATTGAGGATGTTGGTGACCAAGGAAATGACAAAGAATATCAACATGACCAACAACACAATATGGAGGTGCTTCTTTGGAGATTCGACTTTATTTATAATTTCTTCTGTATGCATAGCGTAAAAGGATAAAAATTAATGATTCAAGTGAAACGAATTTTTGAATAGAGTTTAATATAGGATATAATTCATAAAAGGATCAATTTTTTGGAGATTTAAATTAGACGCTTTTAAAAAACCTATTGGAGTTTCTTTTAAGCATATACACACGCTATATGTCTACAAAAGGTTCAATTTTTTGTATTTAAAAAGAGTTTTTGTAACTTTAAATTGCTCTAAATCAATTGTATGAAATATCTGATCCTATACTTTAGCCTCTTTTTTTGTTTTCTAATACATGTGCAATCACTCGAATATAGGGAGCAGGGGAATCAAGAAACTTTTATGTTTGATGAACAACCGCTATCGAATACGGAATTACGGAAGCTTCTCAAGACCCACAAGGCATCTTGGATTTCCTACCTTAAAACACAGCGAAAAAGCCATCCTGCCTATTACGGTACTATTCCAAAATAATGGAACATTTATTGACTCCCAAAATGAAACTATTAAAAATACTACAGGTCTCTGGAATAGAATTGTTCGTGGAGATTTTAATCAGGATGGAAGAATTGATTTTGCGTTGGGAAACTATGGAATGAATTCTCAGCTTAAACCACCACTATCTCTATATTACGATGATTTTGATAACAACGGAAGTATCGATCCTATTTTGTGTGTCTTAGAATCAGGAAAAGAGTATCCCTTTTTATCTAAAGATGATATTCAAAGTCAATTGGTAAGTTTAAAATCCAAATATGTATCATATTCTTCGTTTGCAGACCAAACTATTCATGAATTATGCTTTTTATTATGATCACATAGTTATTAATTAGACTTTATAGACTCGTTAATCAGAATGTTATCTGTGTACAAAGGTTTACACAAAATATTAAATGAAACTTACTTATTTTTTTTCATTGAAAATCTATTCGGGGCAAAATTATTAAATTTCATCAATCCTTACAGGCCTATCTTCTTTAATAGATTTTAAGGCAGCAAGACCTATTTTTAGAGATATTAATCCATCTTGACCATTAACCGGAAGTGAAACATCATTGATGAGACAGCTCAAGAAGGCCTGTAATTCTTTTTTATAAGCTTCAGCATAACGCTCTAAGAAAAAATGGAGAGGTAGGGAAGCTTTGATCCCTGAGGCTGTGTAAAGCTGATGAGAATCATGAAAATTATTATTTGACTGAACCATTCCCTTAGAACCAAAAACTTCGATTCTTTGGTCATAGCCATATTTTGCTTCTCTACTGTTGTCAATTACGGCCATGCTTTGGTCTTCATAGGTCAGAATCACGATGGCGGTATCAATATCACCTGCTTCACCAATTTTTTCATCAACCAGTACTGCACCTTTGGCATAGACCTCAATTACTTCTTTTCCAACAATATATCTTGCCATATCAAAATCGTGAATGGTCATGTCTAAAAACAAACCTCCTGATTTTTTGATATAACTGATAGACGGAGCTTTAGGGTCTCTACTTGTGATTTTAACTAAATGTGGAGTACCTACTTCTCCCTCTTCAACCAAATCATGAATTTTAATGAACTCTTTGTCAAACCTTCTGTTGAAACCCAACATCAATTTCACCCCACTGTCTTTAACAACACTCAGCACTTCGACGACACGACTTAAATTAAGGTCCAGCGGTTTTTCACAGAAAACATGAATTCCAGCTTTGGCAGCAATTTCCACATAGTTTGCATGGCTATCGGTTGGTGTACAGATCACAACGGCATCTAGGGTTTTAGAATTTATCATTGTTTCATAAGAGGTTGTAACCAAATCAATGCCTTGTAGAGCAAGACGTTTAAACAGGCGTGGAGAATCCAATACATTAAGGTCCGCTACAGCTACTACTTCTACTTCTCCCATCTGAAGTAAATTATCTAGGTGAATCATACCAATTCTTCCCAATCCTACGATTCCAAATTTAATTTTAGTCATATTTCAATAATTATAAACCAAGTGTTTTAATGTAATTTCTGTTTTTAAGTGCACAATTTTTTGGATTTCCCATCCCTGGTAAAACGTCTTGTTCTACGACTATCCAATCTTTATAATTTAGCTTCTTCAATAAGGAAACAATGGATTGAAAATCAACGATTCCCTCCCCTAATTCGCAAAAGACACCTCTTTTCAATGCACCAAAATAATCTTCTCCTTCGTCTTTTGCGGCTTGTGCTGACAGAGGATCGTAGTCCTTAAAATGGATATGCCATATTCTTTCCTTGTATTTTTCAATCGCAACCAAGGGATCACCACCACCAAAAGCATAGTGACCCATATCTAGGCACAACCCCAGCAAGTCTGGATCTGTTAGCTCCATCAACTGGTCAATCTCCTCAGGAGTTTCTATAAAACCAGCACAATGATGATGAAAAACGGTTCTGAGTCCATATTGTTCTTTTACTGCTCTTGCAATTCTTTCGGCTCCACTGGCAAAGACTTTCCATTGCTCTTCAGAAAGCATCATGCTTTTTTCTACCCTTCCAGCATTCAATGTTCTTTCAAAATTTGAACCGTTGTCATCGGCCAAAACGATGAAAGACTCCTTGTAATTAGCATCGGACATCAGTTTAGCTGTTTGTAATGCGTTCAAAACCCCTATGTCGTACTTGTCTTTATTGGACAAATCCACAGGAACAAAAGCACCTACCAATTCCAATTTTCTTTTTTGTATTTCCTTTCTAAGACTTATTGGTTCTGTGGGCATAAAACCCCAATCGCCCAATTCGGTTCCAACATAACCAGTCGCTTCTATTTCATTTAACACCTCTTGAAACGGTTTTTGCTCTGACTTTTCCGCTAAGTCAAACTCTAATACACCCCAAGAACAAGGTGCATTTGCGATTTTTATCATAATACTAGTTTAAAATTTTCTTGACCATATATTAGGCCATCTTTCTATCACAACTTTCGTTTGGGTAAAAAACTCAATGGCATGATTTCCTTGGCCGTGTAAGTCTCCGAAAAAACTATCCTTCCAGCCACTAAAAGGAAATTGAGCCATAGGAGCAGCTACACCAATATTGATTCCAATATTTCCAGCATCAGCTTCATTCCTGAATTTTCTAGCCATTGCGCCACTTTGAGTAAATAAACAAGCCATGTTGCCATAATTTCCACTATTGACAAACTGGAGGGCTTCCTCAATATTTTTCATTGAAATTAAACTCATGACAGGACCAAAAATCTCTGTTTGGATGAGTTCTTTTCCTAAAGGAACATTTTCTAGGATTGTTGGGTTTAAAAAATTTCCTTTTTCATAGCCAGATACAGCAGTATTACGACCATCCAAAAGTACATTTGCACCTTCATCGACTCCTTTTTGAATTAAGGATTCAACTCTTTTCTTACTTTCAGGCGTAATTACAGGACCCATATTGGTGTCACTATCCCAGCCATATCCTGTCTTTCTTGATTTAACAACTTCATACAGGGCATCTTTGATATTTCTCTTTTGATCGTCAACGGTAATGATCGTTGAAGCAGCAAGACAGCGTTGTCCTGCACATCCATAAACAGAATCTACTATGATTTTAGAGGACATTTCTAAATCACAATCAGGTAACACTATAACTGGGTTTTTTGCTCCCCCTTGCGACTGAACTCTTTTGCCATTGGCGGTTCCTTTAGAATAAATATATCTAGCTACTGGCGTACTTCCTACAAAACTTATTGCTTTTATTGAAGGATGCTCCAAGATGGCATCTACTGTTTCTTTTCCTCCATGAACCAAACTAAGGAGTCCCTTTGGAAGATCCAATTCATCAAAAAACTCAAAGAGTTTCATCATTGTTAAGGGTACCTTCTCAGAAGGTTTCACAATCATGGCATTTCCGGTTGCGATCGCATAAGGTAAAAACCAAAATACGATCATACTTGGAAAATTAAATGGCGTGATGCAGGCAGTAACACCAATGGGCTGTCGAATCATCATTTCGTCAATTCCAAAAGCAATGTCCTCAATCACATCTCCTTTAATCAACATGGGTGTTCCACAGGCAACCTCGATATTTTCGATGGCACGCTGTATTTCTCCGATCGACTCTCCTTTTGTTTTTCCAGATTCATCGGTGATTATTTTGGCCAACTCCTCCAAATTATTTTCCATGATATTTTTCAGCTTGTAAAGCTGTTGTACCCTTTTCATTACAGGAACTTTCTTCCATTCTAGGTAAGCTCCTTGTGCGCTAGTTGCCGCATCTTGAAGATCTTTTTGAGTTGCGGTTCCATACGGAACAGTCGCTATAACCTCCTGCGATGCAGGGTTGTGTACATCAACTGTTTCGTTTGATGAGCTCTCTGCCCATGCGCCATTGATGTAATTTTTTAAACGATTCATTTGTTATTCAAGATTAAATTAAGCATTATTTCCCAACAATATATAGATTAGAACAGTGACCAAACTGAGCCCTATCGCCATCGGTTTTGCATACTTCCATGAAGTAAGATCAACGGCTCCCACATCGGATATTTCATATAGATTTTTTCTCGGGTAGAAGTAGGAGACCAAATACATTATCCCAACATTTAAAACAAATTCGATTCCCCATAAATGAACAAAATGAATGCCATGGTTGGTGTAGCCCCAAGTCATGAATATATAAAATGAAAGCCCAAAAATCAGAGCAGTTTTTGCCGCAATAGCAGATATTTTTTTTATAAAAAAACCAGCAAGCAATACCGAAGCAATTGGGATGAAAAAGACCCCGTTAAGCTCTTGTAGGAGTTGATACAAGCCATCTGGAGTATTGGCCATTAGGGGGGCAGCTAGAATGGCGAAAGCTGCTAAAATTGCAGAGGTTAACTTACCGATAGAAACCAGTTTTTTATCGCTTACATTTTTCACAATGTGTTTTTTATAAACATCAATACTAAACAAGGTCGCTGCAGAATTTAATACGGAATTAAAAGTACTTAAAACAGCTCCCATAATGACTGCTGCAAAAAAACCGATTAACCAAACTGGCAAAACTTTTTTGACCAATTCGGGATAAACCGAATCTTGTTGATCATAAAAGGTATCGCTAAAGTAATAATAGCAAATCACTCCAGGTAAGACAATCACCAATGGGATTAAGATTTTAAACAGACCTGTGATCAAAAGTCCCTTTTGAGCTTCCTTTAAATTTTTAGCCCCTAATGCCCTTTGGATAATTGTTTGATTCATGCCCCAAAAATAGAGTTGGTTGATAATCAGACCCGTAAACAAAACTTCGAAGGGCAGTACTGAGTCACTGGCTCCTATAACATTAAATTTTTCGGGAGCATATTCGTAAACCTTAGTTAATCCATCGAGGATGTTGCTGTCGCCTATGGCATAAAGCGCCAAAACAGGAATTAAAAGTCCCCCCAATAACAATCCAATTCCGTTAATTGTGTCTGAAAAGGCAACTGCCTTTAAGCCGCCAAAGACGGCATAAATTGATCCGAGGATTCCTATGAATAATATCGTGATCCACAAGCCTTGAGACTTCTCAACTCCCAATACGTCGGAGACGCCAAAAAGACTTTCAATACCCAATGCACCCGAATAGAGCACTATGGGTAGTAGGGTGATTATAAATGAGGTGATCAAAACGATGGCCACAAAAGTCCTTAGCACCCCATCAAATCTTTTCTCAAGAAATTGAGGGATTGTGGTCAATCCCATTTTTAAGTATTTGGGAATAAAAAATAATGCCGCAATGGCCAAAGCCAATGAAGAAGTCACTTCCCAAGCGATAACAATAAACCCATTGACATAAGAGTTGCCATTCATTCCAATCAAATGTTCGGAAGAAATATTGGTCAACAACATCGATCCTGCTATTACAATTCCAGACAAACTTCTTCCTCCCAAAAAATATCCATCAGAAGAATTTAAATTGGTTTTCTTTAGACTGTACCAGGTGAAAAAAGCAACGCCTCCTGTAAAGAGTATAAATGATACGAGCGTAATAATAAGATCTGAATTCATAATTAAAAATTAGAGATAATACTTTTGTGACTTTTTATTTTCTATATATTTTTTATAGGATTCTGAAACATTTTCTTTCTCAGAGACTTCGGCAATAGGAACATCCCACCAAGTAAATCCGGGAACTCCTTTTTTCCGATCCACATCGATATAGATCAGTGTTGTGTGATCAATTGATTTTGCAGCAACAAGTGCTTTGTTAAACTCCGAAATGTTTTTTGTTTTAATAACATGCGCTCCCATACTTTGCGCATTTAAAACAAAATCAGTAGGTAAGTAATCACCGTCAAGTTGATCAGTTGATTCATTTCTGTATTTGTAATGCGTTCCAAAACCATCGCTTCCCACGGAATTTGATAGACTTCCAATACTTGAATAACCATTATTGTTTAATAAAATAATAGTGATCTTTTGTTTTTCCTGGATCGAAGTCACAATTTCTTGCGCCATCATCAGGTAACTTCCATCTCCAATCATAACATAGATTTCACTCTTTGGAAGTGCCATTTTAGCTCCCAAACCTCCAGCAATTTCATACCCCATGCAAGAGTAGCCATACTCAAGATGAAATCCTTTTGGGCTTTGTGTTCGCCATAATTTATGTAAATCACCAGGCAAACTCCCTGCGGCGCAAACCACCACATCTTCGGGCTTTGAAAACGAATTAACCGCCCCGATGACTTCCCCTTGGAATGCGGGGGTTTCATTTTTCTCGGTATAAATTTCAGACACAAATTGATCCCAGCTCTTGTTAAATGAGATGATTTTATCTGAATAGTTTTTATCAACTTTAAAGGAAGACAAACGCGCATCTATCACTTCTAAAATAGATTTCGCATCCCCTACCAAAGGGAGCGCGCTGTGCTTAAAGGAATCAAATTCTGTAACATTAATATTAATGAATTTTACACTTGGATTTTGGAAAGCAGATTTTGAAATGGTCGTAAAATCCGAATATCTTGTTCCAATACCAATCACCAAATCCGCATCATTTGCAATTTCGATGGCTCCAGGGGTACCCGTGACTCCAGCAGCACCAAGGTTTTGAGGCTCATTATAATTTAAAGATCCTTTGCCAGCAAATGTTTCTACGACAGGAATTCCGGTTCTATTGACAAACGATTTCAGTGTTTTTGTTGCCCCGCTATAGATCGTCCCTCCACCCGAAACAATTAATGGTTTTTTACTTTCATTGATCATCGCAATTGCTTTGGAAAGTATATTTTGATCGGGCATATTTCTGCTGATATTCCAGACACGTTTTTTAAACAATTCAACAGGAAAATCAAAAGATTCCGCCTGAACGTCTTGAGGGATACACAGGGTAACCGCACCTGTTTCAGCAGGGGAGGTTAGTACCCGCATTATTTCTGGCAAGGCAGTAATAAGTTGCTCTGGACGATTTATTCTGTCCCAATATTTTGAAACGGGTTTAAAACAATCATTGACAGAGATGTCCTGGGTTAAATTAGATTCCAATTGTTGCAGTACGGGAGCTACTTGTCTTGTAGCAAAAATATCTCCGGGAATTAAAAGTACAGGAATCCTATTGATAGTCGCCGCTGCTGCACCCGTTATCATGTTTGTAGCCCCAGGGCCGATCGAGGTTGTACAAACAAAAGTCTGCAAGCGGTTTTTAACTTTGGCATAAGCAGCGGCGGTGTGCACCATCGCTTGCTCGTTTCTGGCGACATAAAATGGAAAATCAGTATTTTGATGAAGGGCTTGACCAATACCCGCAACATTACCGTGTCCTAAAATTCCAAAGCACCCTGCAAAAAATTTTTGTTGATGACCGTCGCTTTCAACATACTGATTTTTTAAAAACTCAATTGTTGCTTGCCCGACTGTTAATTTTTTTGTTTTCATTTTTAATTGAATTAAAACCCACCATTTTTATTTATAAATTCAAGGGATTGTTCTAGGGTGGGCATGAAATTTGCACATCCTTTTTGTGTCACTACATGCGCACCACTGGCGTTACCCATTCTGCATGATTTATAAAGATCCCAGTCATTGATTATGCCATAGAGAAATCCACTTGCAAAAGCATCTCCAGCCCCCAAAACATTGAGAATTTCAACAGGAAATCCGGGCACTGATGTCATTGTACCATCATGACTGTGAATACTCGCGCCTTTTTCACCTCTTTTAACGATTAGCGTTTCTACACCAGTCGCTAATATTTTTTTGATGGCCAAGTCAATATCCCCCTTAATTTCAGGGGCTGATATTTGTTGGTCCTTTATTTCAACTTGGGAGACATTTTCCATCGTAGCAGCTAGGATTTCCTCTTCCGTCCCAATTGCAATTTTAACCCGAGGTAAAATAGCCCTCATCGTAACTCCAAAAGCTCGATAGTCATGCCATTGATCTGCTCTAAAATCTAAATCTAAAACCACTTCCACATCGTTTTTCAAGGCTATTTCAGTTGCATGAAAAGTTGCGCTTCTGGTGGGTTCGATGTTCATAGCGGTACCATTAATTAGCAGTACTTTATAGTCTGAAATATTGGCACGATCTACGTCGTCAATATCTACCTGACTGTCAGAAGCGTTGTCTCTGTAATAAACGAGCGGAAACTTGTCAGGGGGTTCGATTCCAAGAATAACAGCACTTGTTCTCGTTCCTTTTTTAGTTGGTACGTTGGTGATATTGACTCCTTCTTCGGTTAAAAAATTAATTAAAAACTCCCCAACCTTATCTTCTCCAACTGCGGATAATAAACTGGCGTCGAGTCCCAATCTAGAACAGCCAACTGCGATATTTAGAGGGGAGCCTCCTACAAAAGCGTCGAATCCTTTAATTAGATTAAATGGTGCCCCAATATTTTGGGAATAAAGATCAATTGAAGACCTTCCAAAAGTGATTATATCGTGTTTATTATTGCACATTTATTCCTCTTTATTGTTCATTTTTGCAGTTACTAGCGGCAGCCTATTGTCTTTTGCACTCCAAGAATCATAAATCCATTCATGATCAGGGTCAGTTGTATTGGCCAAACATTGATCAGTTCCAGCTAGAAAATTCAAATAGTAACAATGAAAACCATGTTCTGCCACTACAGGGTGAAATCCTCTTGGAATCATCACCACTTCATTGTGATGAGGTCTCACGATTTCATCAAGGGATTTGTCTTTTGTATAAACTTGCTGAATTGCATAGGCCTCAGGTTTTTGGAACTTGTAAAAATAAGTTTCCTCCTGTATGGGTTCTAAAACATTTCCTTTTTCATCCAAAATTCTCTCATCGTGTTTATGCGCTGGAAAAGAGCTCCAGTTTCCCGAAGGGGTGTAAACCTCTCTACAAACAATTTTGCTACAACCAAAACCGGGAGGGACAAGATCATTGAATTGTCTTGTGGCATTGTCTCCTCCAAAAATCACAACGGTAGTCTCCTCCGGGGTAACAAATTTAGGAGGAAAAGATTCTTCGGATTTACACCAGCCGTAGGCGATGTCAAGTTTTTCGCTTGTTGCCGTTAGCTTAAACGAAGTGTTGATGGGAAGATAAAGTGTGTGAGCAACGCCGCTAAATACGTCTTTTCTACCATTGACTGTTTCCCAGCTCCCTTTGTCACTTGTCACCTTAAAGTTTCCACTTAATAAAACAATCACCATTTCATTGTCTAGGGTGTTGTGTTCCCAGACTTCGTCATGATTGAACATCCTCGCTTCAAAACTTAAATAATTCCAATTTGCACTTTCAGGCGTCACGCTTTGGTAGATACTTGAACCTTTTTTAGGTTGGATGAGTAGTTGATCTTTATTGTTCATTTTTTATTGATTGAATTCAATTGCTTTTCCAGTTGCCCCTAACAAATCAAATTTTTGTTGCATAAACTTTACATATTCTTCGATGTAGGTTTTGCCGGGATTTATGGGATCAAAAAGTTCAGGCGAATCTCTAAAGAATTCTCTGTGAACTCGAGTCCAAAGTAAACGCGTATCTGTTGCAATATTAATCTTACAAATACCGTATTTTATCGCTTTAACGATCTCCTCCTGTGAAACACCAGCTGCATTTTGATTGAGTTGACCACCAGCCGTATTAATTCTCTTTATTTCCACATCATTAACCGACGAGCCTCCATGAAGTACGATGGGGAAATTTGGGATGCGTTCTTGTATTTCTTTAAGGATGTCAAATTGAATTCCTTGTCCTCCCGAAAACTTATAGGCTCCATGACTGGTCCCAACCGCTACTGCAATACTATCACATTTGGTTCGAGCGACAAACTCAGCTACTTCGTAGGGGTTTGTATATTTAGAATCTTTTTCATCAATCGAAATATCGTCTTCAACTCCGCTTAACACGCCCAATTCGGCTTCAACAAAAACACCGCTTTTGTGCGCAGCTTTAACCACTTCAGAGGTTCTCTTTATATTATTTTCAAAATCATCATGCGATGCGTCAATCATCACGGATTGGTATTGATTTGATTTTATAGCATCAAATGCATGTACTTCATTGCCGTGATCTAGGTGGACACAATAAATGGCTTTGGGGAAAATTTTCGCTGCGGCATTG
>Ga0209533_1005562_pt1 | contig 10701 bp, 9 predicted proteins | sample COG_04_FD_184748 | JGI IMG/M metagenome (GOLD analysis project Ga0209533, IMG submission 184748) | Pelagic Microbial community sample from North Sea - COGITO 998_met_04 (SPAdes) (version 2) | ecosystem: Environmental > Aquatic > Marine > Neritic zone/Coastal water | place: Helgoland, sampling... | reverse complement strand
CAATACAGCCTGGCGATACCGTGGTAGTGCCGTTAGATGCCGATAGGATGAAGGCGTTAACGTTGTGGGGCAGTGTGTCGAAGATTGTTTATCAGATGGCGCTGGGTGCGGCGGCTGTGGCGAGTTTTTAGTTTGGTTTTGGTTTTGGGTGCGGCGGAGGTTGCGAGTTTTCAGATTTTTCATTATTGGTCAAATTTGAGACTCCATTGATCGCATCGGAATAACTTATGTGTTCTTATTGGTATTGGCCTTTTTAAGCGGGCGATGATTTCGATGGACAATCGCTTGTTTTTTTAAATTTTTCGAGGGTGGCTGTCATAAAAAAAAAATCAATATGTATTATACCGGCACGAGGTGGATCTAAAGGAATACCAGGGAAAAATATTAAGGATTTTCTTGGGCATCCTTTGATCGCCTGGTCAATAATTCAGGCAAGGAAATCAAATGTTTTTCAGCGAGTTATAGTTAGTACAGATGACGAGCATATAGCAAGAGTGGCCGTTAAATATGGTGCGGAAGTGCCCTTCTTGAGGCCAGAAAGTATTGCATTAGATTTTTCTTCAACTGAAGAGGTTTTGGATCACTTTGTTACCTGGCTGTACTCAAGTGATGCTGAGTTGCCAGAGCAGATTGTCCTTCTCCAACCAACATCGCCCGTGAGGAATAAAAAATTAATAGCTGGCGCAGTTGAGGATTTTTTGAGAAGCAATTCGGATTCTCTTTTAGCGGTTATTGAATCTAGTATTTTTTTGTGGAGAAATGAATCGGCGCCGACGCCACTTTATGACTTTCAAGATAGGCCGAGGCGGCAAGATATTCCTTCAGCAGATAAGGTTTATAGAGAGACTGGTTCCCTTTATATATTTACGCCCAGCGGTTTTCTGAAAAATAAGAATCGGCTGCATGGCCGTATTTCTTTTTTTGTTTGCGATGCCAGTGATGGTGTTGACATTGATGAGTTAAGTGATTGGGTGGCTGCTGAAGCGTTGTACAAGAAGATTTTAGAGAGTCCGCGTGAAGGCGATTATTTCAAGCCATGCGAGCTGGAAGGATGTTGATCTGAATTTGTGAAAAATAATTTGCAAGGTGAGTACGGTTTATGAGGGTGTCTAGAGATGTAGTGAGTTACTGTGTCGATCATGATGTAGAAGTGATCGAAGTTATGCGACAGCTCACAGAGAAGAAAACAACGATATTGTTTGTCTGTCAGTCTGGTGTACTACTTGGAAGTGTAACTGATGGTGATATTAGACGAAAAATTATCACAGAAGGGCATAGAGCATTAGCATTGCCTGTGAGCTCTTTAATGAAATCTAATTGTTTAGCGTTGAAAAACCAAGAAGAGTTCAAGGAGCAACTGTTTAAAGACGGTATTAAGGTTGTACCGTTGGTCGACGAGGGGGGCTATATCGTTAAGCTGTACATTGATGAGCACCCTGCCTTTAACATTGGTCAAAGAAAAATATCTTCGCAATCTCCTCCGTTTATCATTGCGGAAATTGGGATGAACCATCAGGGTAGTTTTGACTTGGCTTGCAAGTTGGTGGATGCAGCGAAGGTATCTGGTGCCGATTGTGCGAAATTCCAAATGAGAGATATGGCTAGCCTTTATAGCAATAGTGGGGAGGACGATCCTTCTGGCGACTTAGGTACGCAGTATACTCTAAGTTTATTGGATAGATTTTCCTTAACGGACAATCAAATGTATGCAGTTTTTGATTATTGTAAAGAGGTCGGCATATTGCCTCTGTGTACCCCTTGGGATATTTCAAGCCTAGAAAAACTTGAGCAGTACGGGATGCCAGCTTATAAAGTTGCATCTGCTGACTTTACAAACCTGCCTTTTATACGGCAATTGGGTGAAACGAGGAAGCCGTTAATTTTGTCGACGGGTATGTCTACTCAAGCAGAGGTCGCAACTACTATTGATTATTTATCTTCTTATGTTGATAGCTATTGCTTGCTACATTGTAATTCCACGTATCCCACCCCATTTAAAGACGTGCATTTAAATTACATAGATACGTTGCGGGAGCTTGCCGGAGAAGGAAGTATCATCGGTTATTCAGGCCATGAGCGAGGTTGGTTTGTGCCTTGTGCGGCTGTTGCTAAAGGTGCTTGTGTGATTGAGAAGCATTTTACTTTAGATAAGAATTTAGAGGGCAATGATCATAAGGTAAGTTTACTGCCGTCCGAATTTCTTGAAATGGTCAATGCAATAGAGAATACATATGTTAGTTTAGGGAGTGCGGGACATAGATTTTTGAGTCAGGGAGAAATGATAAATCGTCAAACTTTGGCCAAAAGTGTCGTGGCTCGTGTGTCATTGACAAAAGGTCAGGCCGTTGAGTTGGGCGATATAATGATTCAAAGTCCTGGTAATGGGTTGCAGCCTAATAGAGTAGATGAACTGATTGGAAGGGTGCTCCATAGACATATCGGGGCTGGCGAGCCGTTCCACGAGGGGGATTTGATCGATGAGCAAACCAGAAAATCTAGATACTCCTTTAAAAGGCCATATGGTATTCCTGTTAGATATCATGATTATAAGAAGCTATCGTCTATTACTGAGTTGGATTTTGTCGAGTTCCATATGTCCTGGCGTGATTTGAAAGTGGATATTGAAACCTATGTTGAAAAAAATGAAAATTTAGGATTCGCTGTTCATGCGCCAGATATTTTTGCAGATGATCATGTCATGGACTTAAGCCATCCCACTCCCTCGTATCGTAGGCAATCTCTAAATTATTTGCAGGAAGTCATAGACGTTACTCGTGAGTTGAAATATCTTTTTCCTAAGAGCCAGTTACCAGTGGTGGTGGCAAATCTAGGCGGATGGTCGCATGATTCATTTCTTGGTCGAGGTGAGCGGCTCAAAGTGTACGAACTTATTTTAGAGGGTTTAAAAGAAATTGATTCTAACGGCGTCGTCCTCTCAATTCAAACTATGCCACCGTTTCCCTGGCACTTTGGTGGACAAGGCTACTGTAATTTTTTTACTCATGCTGATGAAATAAAGAGCTTTTGTGAAAAATCTGGGACCAACGTTTGCTTGGATGTATCTCATACGCTGATGGCAGCGAATCATTACGAGTTTGATTTGGCTGTATTTATCGAAACTATAGGGGAGTATGTGTCACATATTCATTTATCAGATGCTAGTGGCGTCGATGGTGAGGGGGTTGTTCTGGGCGAGGGCGATCTTGATATAAATCTAGTTACGGAGGCACTTGCGGCTCACTGTGCGGGAGTACAGTTTTTGCCCGAAATCTGGCAAGGGCACAATAATGATGGATATGGGTTCTGGCATGCACTGAATCTTCTTGAAGGGCGGTTGTAGTGAGGCGGTTGCTTGCGCAAAGTGCCGCAAGTCAGATTTGCTACACCATTATAAGGCAGCTTGTTTTTCTTCCGGCAGTATACAAAACAGACGAGGCTGTCTACGTACAGGTTATGATAATTTTGCTGGCATCGGACATACTAATTAATACAATGGCGGCTTCATTTACTGACAAATATACGCGGGATATGCAGGGGGTTTCTAATAATAACTTTTTATTTCAAAGTTATTACTCGCTGTCGCAGATATTAGTTTTCGTCACTGGTTTGCTGGCATACGTATTTCTAGAAGACGTTATTTTATCTTTGCTTTTCACGTTTTATTTACATTTTTATGCAAAAGCGCTTTTTGTACAAAAGTACAAGATGAATGAGGGGATCTTAAATGCAGGCGTGATAGATTTGACGTGCCGGTCGTTGGCGATTTTGAGTACCTTAGCCGTGGTACACAGTGATATTGATTTTTTTGGCGAGGCCCAAATTCTCTTATTCATGCTATGTGTTTTTCAGTATTCAGCATTAAGGATATACCAAAAGTTATGGGGCTTTAATAAGCTAACTATTGACTTTTCACTAATTAAAGTCAGCCAGTTCAGGGGGTGGATGGGCTTTAATTCGCTATTTCTAACATATATTTTGATGGCCGTCATCATGCGAGGGGAGGCTTTGCTTATTGGGTTTTTCTATAACAGTGCTCCGGCTATCTTCGTTTACTATTCAATAATTTCTTTATTGACCTATCCTATCCTGTTGATTTCGGGCGGCCCCTTTACTAATTATTACGCCAGTTTGGGCAGTAAGCACGTTAAGGGATTGCTTTTAGCGGCGGTCATATCCGGACTTGCCTATAGTTTTTTTATGGCTTTCTTTGTGAGCGGAATTGTTGTTGGCCTGTTATATGAAGCTGCTGATATACCTCCCAGCTCTATTCTAGCAGTAACGGTTTTCTTTATAGTGATCGCAGGAGTTTTGCGGCCGTTGATGATTTTAACTTCTGATGTTTTAACTCTTAATGTTTTACTTTTTTTGGCTTCGGCAGGTTTTATTGCGATTAATTTTTTGAAAATAATTGATTACGAGTATTTGTTTTTTATAAGCGCAGTTCTGAAGTTTGTATGTGTAGCAGGGAGTGTTTTAAAGCGTGAGTCTTAGATATCTTGCTATTGTCCATTCTAGCTATCACATTCGTCTGTTAGAAGAGAACAAGTACTTTTACCCTAAGCTTATAATATTGGATGTTGGTAAAAGAAAAGATTTTGACGCTGACTCTTTTAAGGACGGGGGGTATGTTCATATTGGCTCTGAGTTTTCTGCTTTTAGAGCTGATTTCTCAATGCTTCCGCCACGTTATTATCGGAGAATTAGATCTATAATTCAGCAATGTGATCCTGGCAGAATTGTCATTTTCAATAATGCGAAACCTCTAAGCCACTTCATTTTGCATTCATTTGATCTTAAAAAAATTGAGCTGTGGGAGGATGGTTTGAACCATTATCTTCCGATAGTGTATGACTTTAGATTTTATTTTCGGAGTGCGGTTAAAATATTGCTGGGCTATTATCCCAAGGGTATTTTTGATCAGTCCTATATGGCCGCGCTTATTAAGATTCGAGATAGATTCATTATGAGGAATTTGGCTTTTCATCGGTTAACACCACTTCCGAACGGTAAGATATTTATTGGTCAACCGGTTGTGGAAGATGGGATATTAGGTGGGAAGGTGTACCTACCTATAGTCAGTTTTTTTCTTAATTTAGGATTTAAATATTTACCCCACCCGCGAGAGGAAGGAGTAACTCTAGGTGGAGAAGTTATTGATACCGAGTTTTCTGCCGAAGATTATATTGCTCGGCATGGCTGCGCTTCTTGCGTTTCAGTATTCAGCACAGTAAATATAAATATTAATGTCAAACAAAATATTTTTTTAGCAAGGTTGCTCGGTTTGGAAGATATCTCTTTAAGCTTGGATCCGATAGCCCGCTCGGGGGCCATATCTATGCCAAAGGATATGGCGGAGCTAAAGGCTATATTATGACTATGAGACTCGTAATGTTATTGGTCCGGTTTTTTAGGCTGATCAAGACTGTCTTTTGGTCGTTCTTATCGGTTCTTATCGCTGGGGGATTCGGTAAGGGCTGCAGGGTGAATGGACGTTCTAAATTTACACCCGAAACTACAGTGGGCGATTTTTGTCATTTTAACGGTATTGTCGTTTTAGGTAGGCAGAACTTGCTTATTGGGGATCATTTTCATTCGGGATTCAATCTGGTCATATTAACGGACTCGCACAATTATAAATCTGAGGTTTTGCCATATGATGATACGTTTATTCCTGGCCCCGTAACAATAGGTGATTTTGTTTGGTGTGGTCTTAATGTAACAATCTTGCCTGGCGTAAATATTGGTGATCGGGTGATAGTTGGTGCTGGTTCTGTTGTAACTAAAAGCATCCCGGCTGGCTCTATTGTGGCTGGAAATCCAGCGAAGATTATCGGACGTAGATGACTTTTTTTTATGAAGGGGTTTCTTTTTTCGATACTGCGGTATTGATTTTTTTCTTGCTTTTTGTTTGGTCTTTGATTTACAGAAATCCTGCATTCATGATAATTGCTATCATGTTCGTCAATGTTGCGCTATCTGCGATGTCTTTTTATTTGATTGAACTCGGTGGGTATATTACTGAGTTAGGCAATTGGTCTTACCGAACAGGAAACCTGCCGCTCCATGTCTTTTATAACACCTTATTTGTATCGTCTTTTTTTCTAGCCTATCGGGCTAGTGGTGTGAGTAATGGTCATCTTGGATGTCAGAGATCGCAAAATCGTCTGTTTTCTTTGGCGAACCGTTTGATTGTTTTTTTGTTGGTAGCCGTTATTGCTACAGAGTACATAAGTCTGTTTTTTTACGGTGTGGCGATTGTGGATGGTATTAATAAAGTTGACTACGCTATAATCAACCCTGTTGTTGGTTTTTTTGGGAGTACCGCTACATATGTGTCTGTTTTTTTAGGAGGACTGTACTTCCACTCCTATAAAAAGTTCTATTTGGGTATTTATTTGGCGCATTTTTTATTTTTGATCCTGTCAGCGCAAAAGTTTAGTGCTCTCATTGTCAATCTTTCCTTCTTTTTCTCCCTCTACTTGATTCGCAAGCAATATTTCAGAATGAGCGGCAAGTTGCTTTATGGAATCATTCTTTTATCGATAACTATTCTCGCGGTGTTCTATTTTGCATACAGTCAGAGTAATTCATTTAGCGATGAGCTTGGTTTGTCGGTTTCAGGAGCTATGGCCTATCGAGCGCTCTATTTGTCTGCACATGCTCAGTGGGCTAGTTTGATTGTTTTTTTCCAGTCTGGCGGTGAACTTATTGGTCTTGTTGATTTGGTTGAATTCAATAAATATATCGTGACTTTATTGCACCCGCAGGATACCTTCGATTCCTTGGAGAAAGGCGTTACATTTGGCATGGTTTTCCCTGCGTACTACATCTTAGGGGTGCCAGTTATACTTCATATTCCTTTGGTTTTATTTCAAGGTGGGTTGATCGGTTTGATGCTGTCGATTTTTACGAAATGGATGAGCAGTGGCAAGTTAATTGGCGCGTGTATATTATCAGTTTTTTTGAATATCCTTATACGGATATTCATTACCGGTGATTTGAGCCAATTTTTTTCTTTCCAGTCAATATTTGTTTACTTCTCGTTAGTGATGTATGTTTTGATACGCTGGGCTCTGGCTTCAGGTAGAGTCGTGGACTAGTTTTTTATTGCGTTTGGCTTTTTTTGGTGTTGGGGGGGCTCTTGAAAGTTTGCATAGTTCATGACTGGCTTGTTACATATGCTGGCGCCGAGAAGGTTTTAGAGCAAATGGTAAATTGCTTTCCTGAGGCAGATCTTTTTTCACTAGTTGATTTCTTGGCAGATAGTCACCGTAGATTCATTAAAAATAAGACTGTGAGTACCTCGTTTATACAAAAGATGCCGTTTGCTAAAACCAAGTATCGAAGTTATTTGATGCTTATGCCATTGGCAATCGAGCAGTTCGATCTGTCTCAATACGATTTGGTCATTTCCTCAAGTCACGCGGTTGCAAAAGGTGTGCTAACAGGGCCAGATCAGTTGCATATTTGTATGTGCTATTCACCGATTCGCTATGCATGGGACTTGCAGCATCAATATTTGATGGCGTCGGGGCTTGAGAGGGGAGTTAAATCTTTAATGGCTAGGATTCTTCTGCATAGAATTAGAAATTGGGACTATCGGACGGCCAATGGGGTTGACCATTTCGTGGCTATTTCTGAGTTCATCCAGCGAAGGATATTTAAAACTTATCGCAGAGAGTCAGCTGTGATTTACCCCCCAGTAGATACTGAAAGATTTTCAAAATCTGGTGCGGTTAGAAAGGACTTTTATGTCACTTGCTCTCGTCTGGTAACGTACAAACGTATTGATTTGATTGTTCAAGCGTTCACGAACAATTTGCCAGACAAGCAATTAATCGTTATCGGTGATGGGCCTGACTACGCTAAAATTAACGATCTGGCCGGAGAGAATGTTACTTTGGTTGGTTCCGTTTCAAGTGAAGACCTTTATAGTTATTTGTCTGAAGCGAGGGCTTTTATTTTTGCAGCGGAAGAGGATTTTGGTATAGCGCCAATTGAGGCTCAAAGCTGCGGTACACCTGTGATTGCTTATGGCAAGGGTGGGGCTTTAGAGACTATAGCTGGGCTGACTGCTACTGAGCCCACGGGTACTTTTTTTAGTGAGCAAACGACGGAATCGCTCGCCAACGCAGTGCTCGATTTTGAGGCGAACGAACAGCTAATTGATAGTGACTTGTGCGTCAAAAATGCCAACAGATTCTCAGTTGATAGGTTTTGCCGAGAGTTTAGTGATTTTGTCGAGGCTCGATATTTGGAACACAAAGGTAATATATGAAAAAAGCGATAATTACAGGAATCACTGGACAGGATGGCGCATATCTCACCGAGTATTTATTGGATCAGGGTTATGAAGTACATGGAACCTATAGACGCACATCGTCCGTCAACTTTTGGAGATTTGAAGATCTAGGTATAGCTGCTCACCCCCATTTGCATTTGGTTGAGTATGATCTCACTGATGCATCAACTTCGGTAAGGATGATTAGTGATATTGAGCCAGACGAAATATATAACTTAGCGGCACAGAGCTTTGTTGGTGTTTCTTTTGCACAGCCGCTTGCTACGGCGCAAATTACTGCGCTAGGAGTGATTCATCTGCTTGAGGCAATTCGTATTGTTAATCCGAAAATAAAATTTTATCAGGCATCGACGTCAGAAATGTTTGGTCATGTCCAGGCTGTTCCTCAGGTTGAAACGACTCCCTTCTATCCAAGGAGCCCTTATGGTGTGGCGAAGCTCTATGCTCACTGGATGACGATCAATTATCGAGAATCGTATGGTATTTTTGGGGCTAGTGGAATTTTGTTTAATCATGAATCTCCATTGCGTGGTTTGGAATTCGTTACACGTAAGATTACTGACGGCGTGGCAAAAATTCATTTGGGCAAGTTGGATTGCTTAGAGCTGGGAAATTTTGATGCTAAGCGAGACTGGGGTTTCGCGAAGGATTATGTCCAAGGGATGTATGCCATGTTACAAGTAGACAAGCCCGACACGTTCGTTTTAGCGACTAGTCGCACGGAGACGGTTCGAGATTTTTTATCGTTAGCTTTTTCGGTCGCGGGAATTAAGGTCGAGTTTGAGGGCGCTGGGATAGGTGAGCAAGCAATTAATGTCAAAAATGGGAAGGCAGTGGCGCGAGTGAATCCAAAGTTTTATCGTCCGGCTGAGGTAGAGCTGTTGATAGGAGATGCAAGTAAAGCAAAAGAGGTACTTGGGTGGGAGGCAAAAACCACCCTAGAGGAATTGTGCCAGTTGATGGTGAATGCGGACTTAGAGCGGAATGTTGATGGCATTTCATTCTAGGGTATTAGTGACAGGTAGCGAAGGGTTTACTGGGATTCATTTACGTAAGTTATTGGGAGAAAGCGGGTTTGAATGCTTTGGGCTTGATTGTGACTTGCTTGATAGAGATGGTGTTAGCGCTCAAGTAGCTAAGTTGAGACCCAGCTATGTTATTCATTTGGCCGGAGTGTCTTTCGCTGCGGAGCAGGACATTGCATCGGTTTATAGCGTTAATGTAGTCGGCACCCTTAACTTACTTGATGCATTACAGCGCTTAAAATACCCGCTCAAAAAGGTTGTTTTGGCGAGTAGTGCGACTGTTTATGGCAATGTTGAAGGAGTCAAATTGGCGGAGTCAATGCGGCCGCAACCGGTTAATCATTATGGCTGCAGCAAGTTGTCAATGGAGTATATGGCTGCTAATTACTTTGATAGCATGTCTATTATTATTACTCGCCCGTTTAATTACACAGGTGTTCATCATAATAAAAAATTCTTGATTCCCAAAATTCTTGATGCGTATAAAAAGAAGCAGGCGACCCTAGAGTTAGGGAATCTTGATGTGTCGCGCGAATTTAATGATGTGCGAGACGTGGCAAATATTTATCGGTTATTACTATCGTCTGCCTTTAATTCGGGAGTCGTGAACGTATGCAGCGGAAAGCCTATAAGTCTATCGAAGGTGATCAGTTTAATGGATGAGATATGCCGCGAAAAAATGCATGTGATAACAAACCCAGAGTTTGTTAGGGATAATGAAATAAAATGCCTGTCGGGCGACCCTCATAACCTAGAGCGTCTAATCGACTTCCAATTCCAGTACACATTGGAAGATACGCTCCGATGGATGATCGGTTCATGGCGGGCTTAACTGAAATTGTATTTTTAGTTGAATCTGTTTTTAATATTAAAAATGTCTCCTAAGCTAAGGGGCTTGTTTCAAAGTAGTTTTTTGGTTGCAAACTGCAGCAGCACAATTGTTGCTGATAGGATCGCTGCTAGTGACGTGATCACTACACAAATCAACGCTCGCTTCGGCTTCGCTTCTTCCTCTGGCACAACCGCCGGATCAATCACCTCCAACACATAATCCTGCCGAACATTAGCCAGCATAATAGTCTTTGTTTGCTCTTCTATTAACTGATAAAAAATAGTCTGCATATCAGCAATACTGGTGCTATTTAACTGCTTGGTTAAATAGTTAATGGTTCGGTTTGCACTGGTAAGATCTTTGGTGCGCATGTAGTCATTGATATCGGTCACAAGCCAATCGACCCATTGCTTAGCGAGGGTTGGTGAGTAAAACTCTACACCAATTCGCACAAGGCTCGATTTTTTATCTTGCGATACGCTTAATACATCTTCCATAAAAATCTCGTAGGCTTCCATATCTGAGGGTTTGGCTTGCAGCGG
>Ga0209533_1005561_pt1 | contig 10702 bp, 12 predicted proteins | sample COG_04_FD_184748 | JGI IMG/M metagenome (GOLD analysis project Ga0209533, IMG submission 184748) | Pelagic Microbial community sample from North Sea - COGITO 998_met_04 (SPAdes) (version 2) | ecosystem: Environmental > Aquatic > Marine > Neritic zone/Coastal water | place: Helgoland, sampling... | reverse complement strand
GTACACAGCGGGTAGCTAGGGCAAGCTCGTTCCCCAACTTTGGAAAATACCTTGACAGCATATAGGTGAGACCAGCATTCTTCATTTAGAATATAAGCCACAACCAAAAACATAAAACCAAAAAAATCCCTTTCCCTCCTCCCCCTTCTCTCTTAGCACTAGTTTCTCGTTATCCTACTCATTTCTCATTTGAGATATCAGTGGGAGAGTCTACAGAGCAACGTACTATTGCACGTCACGAGCACGCCACGAGCACCCACAAGTGCAGATGGTATCGACTACTACCTGATTTCATAAAATCAATGTTTCCTCTAAATTCTGTCCAGATAAACTATCCATATATTATTTATGCTTGTTTGTCCTGCGTTTATTTTTCTTTTCACGAATAGTTTTTCTTTTTTTACGTATGTTTTTCTTTCTTGTTAGTATTTTTTTCCCTTTTCTTTTTTTTGTTTTTTTTCCTTTTACTTTCGAAAATATTCTACCTCGCAAAAGGCCCCCCCTGCCGACGCGCTTCTGTGCGGCGCGCGACGCTTTGCTGATTGTTCTATTTAATTTCGCATTACCGAGGACTAAACGTCTGCTGCCACCTTTTGTCGCATGCAGAGGTAAGGTTTCCGCTGTGATTGGATTGAATTGATCGCCAACCTTAGCAGTTGTGTCTCCAGATTTAGCTGTGTCTTCAATATTTTCAGGCAATGCAGCCTGTGTCCGTTTAGAACTACTAAGTGGAATTGGCGTTTCCATTATATCCGACGTTGCATGTTCCGATTGTGGCACGGCCTCGCCTGCACCTTCCGCCGCCCTCACCCTCTCGCCCGCATGTTCCGATTGTGGCACGGCCTCGCCTGCACCTTCCAATAAATCAGAAAAACTCTCGTACAGGCGTTTTTTAAACTCGGGTTCAGTCCTTTGGTTTATAATCCATCCAAGCAAAAAATCTGCTGGTACATCATCTAGTTTCGGATCCACTGTCCATTCATGTGCGGGGTCGCTTTCGTCATCATCAAAATCGGACGAATCGTAATCAGTGGCCTTTCCCTTACCCCCCCCCTTTTTGCCGGCGGCAGCACCCTTGATTCTCCTGATGTGCTGCTGTGCTGATTGCCGTTGTCTTATGCTTATCCGTGCCTGACGGTCTGCGGTTTGCTTGGCCCTCAACGCTATTTCAGCGGCACGAAGCACGGCTTTTTCTTTTTCTTCTTGAAGGCGATCCCGTTCCCTTATTTCCTCCTTTGTTAGCTTCGGCTTACTGGGGGGCCGCAATCCTAGAAGTAAATCATCAATGTTGTTTGCCCCACTTGGACTAATAGCAAATATTATTTTACACCTAACAAACAATAAATATGTTTCAAGATTGGTGGATCCATTGACATTAGCATTTATTGTCTTGAGAAGTTTTTTTAACCTCTTGATTATTGATTTTTTCCGTTTGCCTTTCCACGATCCCCCCTTCCCCCCATTGTGGATTTGAAAGGCTGAATTATTATAGTTAAAAGAGATCGGGTTGGGCCATGCACGACCCGTGGTGGGGTCGGGACACCTGCGAGCACCGTTGTTTTTGGCGTTTGGGCAATCGTAGGAACTGGACTTTTCGATATTGCTTAATATCCTGTCGATGCCTTTTTCATTTGGTTCATATGTCTTCCCATCTCTCAGGCAACTATTGTTGAAAGATATTAAATCTATATCTTTTTTAATTTGATTACAACAATTATGAGCATAAGCATATTCCTCCTTCATATATTCCTTATCTCCCTCATCAGCATCCTTGTTCCATAATGACCAGTGTGCTACTGCTGTGATCATTGGTAAAATATGTTCACATTCCATTACAGGGAAATGGTCTTTGCCAAGGCGTTTCTTGCCATTGGGGTAGAAGGGGGGGGTCAGGTTGCACCACTTTCTTCCTGTGTTTGCGATATTAAACATAGGTTCACCACAAAGATAGCATATCATTTCCGGGTCGGTTGCAAGTGTGGGGGGGGTGCGCGCGTTCCGCCACTTCTGAATCGCCTCTTTGCCAAGTGCTCCTCGGCATTGTATCGCCGCATCCCCAACCCCAGATCCCTCGAAATAATTCCGTATGTTCTTTACTGAAGTATTGAACACAGCTTGTATATATGTGGAATAACTCGAATCTAATGGGTGTGGTTTTCCTTGTCGAGAAACAATTCCTTTTCCCAGCAGTCTAGTTGCCCCTGAAAAACCGGATATGAAGTCAGCGCCCTTAAAATAAGCCAATCTTTTAGCGAGGTGTTCCGCGGTGGTTGGTAGTGGCGAGGGGACTGATGTTCCCCCTGCTGCTGCTCCCCCTGCTGCGCCCCCCCCGCCACTGTCACTCCGAACGCCAGCTGCATACGCCGCTGCTGCTGCCGCATCGGCATCTTGGATTTCTTCTTGGATTTCTGTCAATCTATCGATCATCGTTTTCTGTACACACATTGCAACCGCCGTTTCCTGAGTGATCGGTTCCTCCCCAGCCCCTCTTCTCTCTTCATTGATTGTAACCAATTTATCTCCAACCCAATCCGAAAATTCTCTATATAATTCTTCGCCTTCCGCATCTTTGTGCTTCGGTTTCCCCCATCCTGGGGTTCGGAAGAACCATGGCGGAATTGTTGTTGATTCTGCTTGCGAAACGCACGCGCTGCATTTCCGCGCACCCTTCTTCATACGCTGCGCTTTTGAAAATTGGTCGGGCGGTTTCTCCACTGCACATTCTGAACATTGCAAACGTGGTGCATCTGGTGCGCTTCCAGACTTTGCGGTTGGTGCTGTTCCGGACATTGTATATATATCAATATATAAATAACACTTACTATGAATCAAATGGTCTAAAAAGTTAGAATTCTGCGCGCCACCACCACCGGTATCAAGTTCTTTCGCACGGGCTGCTGATTTTGTGACAACTAATAGGCAGTATCGACGGGCGACCCCACTTCTGGTGTTTGTATATTTTGTCGGCCTTATCCCAATCATTATTGACGTTGTTTTCGTTTGCTTTCTCAGTTATTTTCAGCATGCAGTCAAGAATAGGACTTCGTTATACTCTGAATTTATCGGAGAAGTCGGTGTCTCGAACAAATTGTCGGGGAATGATGCAAGACCCACCTTTGCAATATCTGTAATATTTTTATCTGTATAATTTGCAGCAAGACTTCGGAAAAACCCCTCTACAATACTAGGAGTGATAGGTCTTCCGTCTCTAACATTGATACATAGTCGGCTCCGCCACTCATCTGTTTCTAGATAACTTCGGGGAGAGATCTTGATCGTACTTCCCATAGAGGATGGTACCAATACATACACTGATGCAATCTCCGGATCAACAAATAATGTAATAGAAACTTCATGATCAACAAGGAGGTTATACGTGTCCGATGTCCAAGTTCTCTCAGGAGTCAGATCACATGCTTGCCAAAGTTCATAACGATGTCCCTGACATGTATCCATTCTGTCTATTAAGATTTCCCTTGTGGTTGGCAAATACTGACCAGAGGAAGTAGCAGTAATCACACCCTTCTGAATCCAGGTTACTCGTCCGGTTACGGTTTCTTCGAACCAACAACCATAATGATCTGAAATGTAGTCCATAATCTAAATGTATTCAGTGACTGTCACTAAGTATATTTAGAAGGAGGGTTTGCTCAATATATTCTTCTGTTCGCCGAATTTTACTTGCATGACGGACTATTCTTACCTCTATTCGAGTAGTATTGCCATACCCCTGTAGCAGCAATTAACACAGCTGATCCAATAGCAACATTCCTCCAGTTAATAATCATGTTAGTAAAGCTATCCAAAGTAACTCTAAGCTGTATTACAAATGGAGAGCCACTCTTTATTGTCGGAACCGTATACTCTTGACCCGGAGTGCTTCGTCCAACTAAAAACGGACGGTATTCTGGTATATAAAACGCGACATTGTAAAGATCTTGTGGATGTATCTAGTCATGTTGCGGCTCAAAATGCTTATGGTTGGTATCGGAAAGATGATATTTATGTACCATACGGTACATCCCACTCAGCTTTAATCTTGAACAATGTCCAATTCAATATCCCAGCTTCTTTATTCAGACCATTGCATAAGTCCCTTCTGGACGAAACGTTGAAGACCCCGAAAGAACAATAGCTAATGGTCTTACTATACCAGAACTATAGAGAATGCCACGTAACCAGACGCGCCACCATACTGATGGTACAGCGAATACATGCTCTGATATGCGTGACCCATAGAATTTCTCTGCTGCAGTGATAGCATCTCGAATAGCGAAAGTCTGATTCCAAGACACATTTTCCATGTCCCATACGATCCTGCGGCGATTATTATCAGATGCGAATACTCGTTGTAATATAGTCATTGCATTCGATGCTGTAAACTCTGAATCAACGGTCAACATGCTGATCTATACTTAACATATTCAAATCATAATCTCATAGGAAATAAATGGATATATCACATTATGAACATGCTGCAGTGGCTTTTACACTTGGTGCTATCTCTGACCTAGCATTAAGGGAATTTGCTATCAGTATGTCCAGTTGGGCAGCTACAAGGAAGTTAGTTATATCAGAACTGATGGGTCTATACTTCAAGAATCTCTCGAGAAAAAGGACTGCCATCTATGGTGGAGTGGGTGGTCTTGCTATATTCATACTACATCTTATGTTACCAAAAGCAAGCATCACAGAAACATTAGTAGCAGCAATAGCGATTAGTGCATTCCAGTACCTTACGGTGATGTATACCCCCTTAGAGAAAAAGTATCCAATGCTAAAGACCCCCCTTGCCCTAATCCACTTTGTGTTAACAGTTGTTGTATCCGTATTCACTATTATCGGAATCAACGAAGTATCAAGTAACCTGCTACGGACATAAGAACCATTCCTATAAGGTTGCTGGATTGGGGTCTGGTTCCAAGTAAAAACATACTTACAATGAGAGACACAAATGCATCGAGAGAACTTACCGCGTCACATAGTCCAGGATTAGGAGCACCTTTATAAGCATTGTACAGAATGACATTGGCCATAGTAGTGAAAACGCCAGAAGCAATACCTATCATCAGAAGCTCAGGATTACGGAATCCACGTTTTATGTCTTGATGGAAGTCAAAAAAGGGTCCGTTCTTAGAAAGTCCACCATATACATAGAGTCCGCCAATGATAAATGATGTGATCATATACACCACAAGAAGGAAAGCAGTCATATTCACACTTGGGCTCTGATCACTAACATAGTATATCACGGTACTCGATAGACCATAGGCTACAGATGACATCAGTGCAAGTGCTACCCATAATTGCATTCCAAGCATCAAGACTGTAAGAAGTAGAGAGAAAATACTGCTATTAGCATACCAATGATCTGAGTGGGAGAGACTGGTGCTTTGAATATCAGTAGTGAGAGGAGTGCTGTTATGATCATTTCCGAGTCACTAATGCTATCACAGTATCCAGGGGTTGGAGCCGATGAATACGACATATTCAACACCAAATCACCTGCTCCAAAAAGCAAGGCAACAGCTATAGCTGCCCCTAGAGAGCTCCGAATAACTTCATGTATCCCGCGACCCTGTTCGCTATCTAGACTCTTAGGAAACGACATTATAATTAAGAATGTTAATGCCGCGAAGAGGTCGGTTATTGCAATTGATGCAGATGATGACATTTTATATTTATTGACCATCTGGTACGATGCTACATTTGACAGCCCATAGAAGACTGCGGAGAGAGCTGATAGAACGAGCCATCTTGGAAGCATAGTATCTACTGAATAGGGTTATAATAGTCACATCATTCAAGTTCCATCCCAGTCATCTGAACCGGTGGTAATTCCTTGTGAGTGACGACTCCTTGTTCATTTGTCATCCAACGTATAACATTATCCAACGGAGCCTTCGCCACTGAATAGACATTCTCAATGAAGTCAATATGCCCTCCCATCCTTTTACAATTTGGCTCGATAGAGATCTCTAGTTTCTCCATTAATGCGTCAAGTTTTGCCTCAATACGATCAAGTCGTTCGTCCATATTATGTAATGGTGAACCACGTGCTCAAACCATTTCTCTCGGTATAACAGAATGGCGAGAATGGCGGAGAAACTTGCACGCAAACATGTCGGTGTTGAAGATCAGGCAAAACTAAATACCATACTAGTTGAGAATGATGTGGCAAAAAGGGAAGGTAAATCCTCTCCTCATCTCTCTTTGGACCTCGATCAGCCACCGCCCCATAAAAAAGGGGGTTTCCTTAGTACTCTATTCAGTGGGAACAAGCACCCATCATATGTCAATGATGCGGTTCGGAAGGTTTATCATGATCCAGTAGGTCCTTTTGGCGTTGCCGCTCAAGAGAAACTACTGGCTTACACGGCCGCACACACTGCACCCATAAAAGGAATGAATATGTCGGTGGATAATGCTCTTAAAGCCACGCCGGCACCTAGATATGGCTTGCTTAATGGGACTATTCCACATGCCAACCGCTCGTGGGGTCATGCTGGTGCTCCTCCCAAAATAAAAGAGGCACTTGTTCTGAAGAATGAAAGACACAACCATCTAGAAGGTCTCTTTGATAGCATAGGTGACGAAGATGCTAGGCAGAACATTCGTTCAATATTCACGGACCGCTTCGACAAACAGAAAGCACATTTGGATGCAGTCGCAAAGGCTGGAGCAAATATTAAGGCAAAATCTACTGCTAAAGCAAATGCGGAAGGGTCATCATTCTCCATCAACGGTGGCCGTAGGTGGAGAAGTACAAGAAAGGGGAAGAATGCACGGCGACAGACTAAGAGAGGAAATCGCATTCATAAGAAGAGCTGCAACAAGAGGTCTCGACGAAAGAAGATGACACGTCGCCACTAGAGACGCTATTTCTTGGAAACACTCAGGAGGTACTCGATATACCCCCTCTGGGCAAAGAACACAGCAAGTGTGAAGAAGGCAAAGCCAAGTCCGATGTGTGCCCAATGCGGGAGACACTTGCTGCCCGGGACGATAGCACAGTGGTGTGCGTGGGATGCGAGACCCCAGAAGAGTGCGTTAAGTGCGAAGAATAGAACCAGCCACATATACCTTTAGTCTATATTTCTCTCCAGAGCCCGGTCGCCTGAAATAGTATCTCTATATAGTGTAATGAACCTACGATCAGTGCGTCACCGTAGTGCGAATCCTCCTAGTCGAGGGAATGTCCGCCGCACTCGCCGCCAACGGAAGAGACATGGCGGTGGTGAGGATGATCCTATAAACACTATAGGATGGCCAGCTACCACACATTCCCTCGCGTACCCCGCAGCAACTCTCAGCACACCAGCTGATGCCACTAATAGGAGTAGAACGCTAAAGAAAAAGATCAAAGAAACAGAGGAAGCCGAGCGTAATCAAACCCCGAAGACAGAAAATGCGATAAAGGTAATGTTGGATCAAGAATACCCTGTTCTCGGCCGACGAGAAGAGCCATCTGAACAACCTCTGGTCGACAAAGCACTAAGAGAAATGAGGGAGGGGGAGGCACTCGTTATGAAGCGTAGGGGTTACCAAGGAGAGCTGAGTGCACTCCAGACAGGGCGTCACACATACTCACCGGAAGCAACCGCCACCCTCGCACCTAGTCGACCACAGTCCGCCCCCATCGCACCTAGTCGACCACAGTCCGCCCCCGGTAAGAAACCTCTCTTCAAGAGGATACTGTCCGTGCTTGCACCCCCCCAACCGTGGGGGTCGCCATATCCCAACGGTGGAAGGAGAACCAGGATAAGGAAGAAGCACCGCAAACGGACAAGCAAAAAGTCCCAACCAAAGAGCAGAAAGCGAAGATCCACACGCAGGGGACGCCGTGGGTCTACAAGACTCTAATAGTTTTCATGAACAATAAATGCGTTCACGAAAACGAGATGCCTCCGCAGGAAACGAACCCTGGGCTCCATCTTGGAAGGCTAATATGTTACCTCTGCACCACGGAGGCTAAAAATGTCGCAACCCGGGTTCGAACCGGGACATCTTGCGTGTAAAGCAAGCGTCATAACCAACTAGACTACCGCGACTAAAAATTGACAGACTAATACTCTGGGTGACCATACTTAAGAATACAACGATGTCAGAACCAATGAAAATATACCTTAGAGCGTCAAACTTAGCCAAGTATACGGGTCACAATTCATTCGATCCCGTCGGGAAAGTCGTACAAGAGCTCTTGATCCTGAATAAGCTTGTGAAAGGGAAAATGGTCACCAAATTGGAAGCTGGGATCTCGAACTTGCCTGAGGAAAAGATCCAGCAATTGAAGACCGACCTCAAGTTGCCTGAGACGGCTACGCAACGCGATGTCACCAGGTGCCTCAAGCAGCATCTGCAACCCTCTCTCAGCTCTGATACTGAGGACAAGTCTCGGGAAGCTATTGATACGGTAGTGAAGAAGATCAATAGTCCAGTGTTACAAAAGCTAGTTCCGAGCATCAAGCAGGATGTGGGGATGGCCAGAGGATGCAAACGTGAGACCCAGAATCTTGACACGATCCAAATGAAAAAAAGGATCACGATTACCGATCGCAACTCCAAGATATATGAAAAAGAGTTGTATCGGTGCGAAGACTATGTTGTGATGATACGAGGGATGATGGACGGACTGGGCGACGATGGTGTCACTATTATAGAGAGCAAGAATCGCACCAGACGGCTCTTTGAGGAGCTCCGAGGCTACGAGCAGGTTCAGTTGGAATCATATATGTTCTTGACAGGTCGGCAAAAGGCGCTGTTGACCGAGCATTACAACGAAACGAATCACTGCATCGAGTATTCACACGATGAAGAGTTTTGGCAAGAGTGCATAGCCAATGTAGTGGAGTTTATGGAGACTCACGTGATGCCAAGCATCATGTAGAAGAGGAGGCGTCGGCTAGTACTGCACACACTAGTGATGACATCAGAAGGGTGAAGAATACAAATCAACAACTCAATTAACCGTTGCATCTGCTAATCGAACCAATACCTGGGTGTGACAAGGCGTCCTATAGTATAGACAGTTCTTTACATAGTATTGGAGCAACATTAACAGCAGCTTCTAGACCCCGTTCTATTGTCGCTACAGCATCGCTGTTCTGCGGACCAATGCACCACAAGTTCCTCACGGTACCTCGTGGTGGCAATGCCCCACCCAATGTAATACCGAAGGCTGAATCTCTCTGGATTCTCGATATGCGTCCATTGGGCTCCACATCCGCGTGGACCGTCGTCCTATCTGGAACCACATCGAATCCAAGAGCTGAAGACAGCTGTCGTAAGCATTCTGCTACGAATTGGTCTGGTGTCATTTCATGAATATACCGTCCTTGCACGGGGACTTTAGTATCAACCACAACACAAGACCATACCTCTACAATAGAAGGGTCATGTGTGAAGACACGCCAAGTAGAGCTCACTGGGAGACTAATGATAGACCATATATTGTCACATGATCTGCACCACCGCTTGTTGTAGGTTGGTGTTTCTCGAGAGAAATGAAGCTGGAATCCAATACCTGTGTATGAAGATCTCTCGAGAAAAGGCATTGTAGGTTCCGGTAGAACTCCATCCCAGTTCTCCTGTAGCCCAGATCTCTCGAGAAGACTAGCCAAAGCCGCCGGAGGGACAGCCAGAACACACTGTCTACACTCTACTGAAGAGCGTGTTGTAATAACAGACTGTACTTGCCCTTCATCGCTTGAAACCAAGTGAATAGCATCCGTATTCAGTTGGTAGGATACATTGGGTCTGGATACAATGTCCTTCCACCAGGCGTTTAACCAGACTTCTTGATCAACAATACTCATCGGATTTGAACCACTAACAAATCTCCAGGGAACCATCGTTTCAAGAACCAGAGAGATAGGCATAGAAGGTCCTTGGGCTAAGGCCAGCGATATCTCTCGGACAAGCTTCTTCCCCCCTTCAGACATACCTGAATTAGAAAGCCAGTTATCTACAGTCACGCCATAGGGTGCAACTGTATTCCGAGTTACTGCTAATCCCAAGATAAGATAGTCCTGTGGAGAGAAACTCCTTAATACAGCCCCTACTACGTTTGGACTGCCCCCATAGGCTGGTACCATATTATCGGATCTATACTTTCGAAGTACCGACTTAAGAAACTTCTGGTCTGAGAACACCACCTTCGGGGAGTGTTCAGTCATGAGCCCTTGTTCCCAATCTATTCTCCAGCAACCTCCTGGACCGCTCGCTCTCTCAATAATGGCAACGCTGTGTCCTTGCCTACTGACAAGATCAGCGAGAGCTAGCCCAGTAGGACCCGCACCAACAATAGCAATATCATACATCCTACTGTATCTGCACATAAGATGCCTGTTTATCTCAACATAAGGCATTGTAATACAAACTTGACGAAGTCTATTAGTCATATGGTAGACGTTCGGGTCGCCAGAATCGTATACAATCATTGGCTAATTGTACAACGGATCATTCTAGAGCGAGTTCTCTCGAGAACATCCCGAGTCCATCCTTTGATAGTGTTGTGTGTCCAGTTATGAATCAAGTTCCCTCTCCAGTGACTTCGTCAACCAGACGGGCAAGAACAAGTGCGTGACATGTTTGGCGTGTTCCAACGCACCAGCACCCGAGGACTTTCCCAGAGAGGGAGGGTAGATCAGCCATGAGTTCTGGAGATGATCGTACATAGGCTTCATACTTCTCGAGACAATTA
>Ga0209533_1005558_pt1 | contig 10703 bp, 11 predicted proteins | sample COG_04_FD_184748 | JGI IMG/M metagenome (GOLD analysis project Ga0209533, IMG submission 184748) | Pelagic Microbial community sample from North Sea - COGITO 998_met_04 (SPAdes) (version 2) | ecosystem: Environmental > Aquatic > Marine > Neritic zone/Coastal water | place: Helgoland, sampling... | reverse complement strand
AGTAGTAAAACTGATACTAAAACAAACACAGATACTACTAAAACAAACACAGATACTACTAAAACAGATACTAGAACTACTATAACTGATACTAAAACAACACAAACGGGAACTAGTTCAACAAATACTATAACAACACAAACGGGAACTACTATAACTGATACTAAAACAACACAAACGGGAACTAGTTCAACAAATACTATAACAACACAAACGGGAACTACTATAACAGATACTATAACAGATACTAGAACTATAACAGATACTAGAACTACTATAACAGATACTGGAACTACTTCAACACAAACAGGAACTATAACAGGAACAGATACTATAACAACACAAACGGGAACTAGTTCAACAAATACTAAAACAACACAAACGGGAACTACTATAACAGATACTATAACAGATACTAGAACTATAACAGATACGGGAACTACTATAACAGGAACGGAAACTACTATAACAGGAACAGGAACTACTATAACAGATACTGGAACTACTATAACAGAAACAGGAAGTACAACAACTACTTATACGGAACTAACTACTACTAACACAATTACAAATGAAACAGATCTTAATTTAATTTATTATGGTAGTGGTAGTGGAAGTTATAGTGGTTCAGGAGACTTTGCTCTTTTTAGTTCTTCTGAGAATCAAGAAGATTTTCCATTATATTTATTAATATTACTCATAATTATTGCTTTGATATTGTTATGTATATGTTTCTATTTTTTATGTAGGGATAAAGAGAATGACGTATCACCCGATATATGTTCCGTATGTATTACGGATAAGATTCCTTCACAACCCAGACCCGTTTATCACAATCCAGCTTATCAAGGAGACCAATCCAGACAAGTAGATAATATAAGTATTTATAGTTTACCACAGGACCAGAGAAATAGTATGCAGTCTAATTTATATAGTGTTCCTAATGACTATCGTTCTAGTGTAACTAGTGCTCAATCTAACCTTTATAATACTGTAGAGGGTATAGAAGATTTCCAGGTTTCACAGAATGTAAGGGTAGATAATCCACTCTATCATTCGGGTAGTAGTATTGGATCCAATGATTCTCCAAGACAGGGAGTTATTAATAATAGCACTTATATAACACCTAATGAACCTAGACAGGTAGTAAATAATGCGATGTATGCTTATTCTCAAGAAGAGACTCATGTAGATATAAATGTTCCATTAGCAGAAGAAGAGGAAGAAGTTGGAGGTTGTGAATATTTGGAGGTATTAGAAAGTCAAAAAATAATACATAGAACTATTTTGGATGATATCGAGGAAGGAAAAAATAATTTAAAATCTATTAATGATATAAAATCTAATAAAACTGTTCCAGGAGAGGAAACCGTAGGTAGAAGAAAGGGTTCTTTAATTGCGGAGTTAAAATTAAAATTACCGGATAGAGTTCCTAAAAATATGTTAGTAGAATAAAAAAATAATATATATAGTATAATAATGAGTCAAAATTTTTACGATGGATATATTAGAAACAATCCTAGAAGAAACGCGAAATGTAATACAATCTTGTATAGGGATAATTATAAACCCTATTTTAAGTCTAATCTTAACTATAACCTAACTAACGAAAATTTATGTGAAGTGGAACATTTTGAAGATATGAATCCCCAAAATAATATTCAAATAGTGAATAATAACAATATCAAAGAAAATAATAATAATAATAAGAATAATAGGATAGAGAAGAATAGTTCCGATTTAGATAATCATTCTTACCTAACTAAATTAGAATGTCAAAATGGAATGGCCAGTTTACAGTTTAAAGATACTAAAAAAATGTATGATATTAGTCCCAAAAGTTTAATGAAGAAACAAATAATAGGAGATATAGAAGAAATAGATAGAATTCATAATCATAAGATTAAGAATACTATGAATTATGAAGATATGAAAATATTACATTTAAAAAATTCTATGTTAAAAATACACCATGTTATGAATCCTAAAATGCTTCACGCCCACCAGAGAAGTTTTATGGGAGAACCTTTTTTTCAAGATAACTAATTTTTATATTCGTTTATTTCCTACTTTCTAAAATTATAATATTCTATAATATTAAATATAATATGCCTAATATCCTAAATATATTTAGGACTGGAACTAAAAAAAAACCACCTATAAAAAAAGAATCTAAAAAAAAACCACTTATAAAAAAACCTTCTATAAAAAAACCACTTATAAAAAACCCCACTAATAAAAAACCACCAATAAAAAAAATAAATGCGAGTAGTGCTGCTGAGTTAGAGGAACAATACCAAGAATATTTAAAGAGGTATTTTGGTAAATCATATCCAGATAGAAAACTTAATACACGTTCTATAACTTATGAGAACTATACTTGGGGGTTAGGTGCTGAACACGAAATGCAGTTATTCCATATCTCTAGAGAATCTAAAACAGAAGGAATAACTACTTCCAATATTATTTTTGATTCCCAAGAATCTAACTGTTTATTAGTTCATCAAGACATACAAAAAAAAGGTTTAGAAGCAATTAAAAAGAGTCACTGTTGTAAACAATTAGATAAATATGGATACTGTTACCATACTCACCCCAAAATCAAAAGTTTATTAGATAAAATACCTAAATTAGAAAAAAAAGATTCGGATTTTTTAAGAAATGTTCCTTGGGAGCAGAGTGGTAGATACATAAGAGATTGTGGCACAATTATTAAGAGAGTTCCTACACTAATGCCGGAAATTATAACTAGTAATCACCAGAATAGAACTATCGAGTCTATCTGCGAAGAACTTATTTTTATGGAAGATAAGTTTATTGAACTTCAAATGAAAAATCCATTTACTAAACAAAAAGTAAAAAAATATGGGAATCTTCAACAACTCCCTTATGGTGCTATCAGCAATATCAAAATACCCAAAAAATATACGTCTCACCTAGAAGAATATACATTCGAACCGGAAAAGTATAAGGATTACTTAGGTAGTTATCACGTTACTCTAACTCTACCTTTTAAACCTACTACTACTAATGAAAGATTTATAGCTACTCACCAAAATTTTGGTAATCAGGTTCAGTGGATTGAACCACTATTACTAACTGCCTTCTTTTCTAGTGACCCTCAAAATTGTGTGACTAAAAATAAAGTAGCTAGAGGTTCCTATCGAATTGCGTCTACTGGCTGGGGAAACTTAGCCGGTAGTGATTTGCGTATCCTAAGTAAAAATAAAGGTATAGGAAGATATAGTAATATTTATACTAAATGGAGAAAGGGATTAGGTATACCAGAAACTAAAAAATTAGATAAGTGTGAAGAGAGAATTCAGATTGAAGAACCACCCTCACTAACTCAACCTATTGGAATTTTAAGTAGTAATATTAGAACTTTTGGTTTTGTAAACGATATAGATCATTGTATTGAGAAATATTGTCTTGGAACTACCAGAGGTTGTGAATGTCCCAAGGTATCCGGTTATAAAATGAATAAACCATATGGTATGGAAATTAGAATATTCGATCATTTTAACTCCAAACATTTAATAGACCTAATTAGAATTCTAGTCTATGTCGCAGAAAATTCCAGAGTTAGTGAATGTAAAAAATATGTATATCATAATAAGGCATGGATTAACACTACCCAAAAAATAATGAAAGAAGGATGGTGTGCTATTATAGATATTAACTATATCAAAGAACTTAATAATAATTTAGATATATCTATCAAATTAGAAAAAATAAGAGCCTACGACTTACTTACTGAGTTAGTCCAACAACTATATGAAAAAAATAAAAAAGGATTATATAGTAAAATTATGTTACGAGATACCTATACTAACCCACCAAAATTACCTAAAATTAACAGATTCAGTTGGGAAATACAGTTTAATAATAAATACGGATTACGTATTGTTAACTATGTCAAGAAAAATTATCCCAAAAAGAAAAAAATGACACTACAAGAATTCCAAACTAAATTTTATCAATATTTCGATAAAACTAAATGGTCTAATAATATCTTAGATATTATCTATGCCCTAGAATCTAAACCTCATAACCTCCTAACTCTACAAATTAAAGAAGGTGAAATCACTTCTGTTTATGTAAAAGATAATTAGTTAGGTAGTTAGTTAAGTATTTTCGATAATAAGATAATTCATTAATTGGAATATCTGTTCTCTTACTCATTTCATCATATTTCCGCACTAACAACGAATTATAAAATAAGTCGTCTAACTCAAACTCTCTTATTTCATCTACTGTCATTTTTCCTCCTTGATACTCTAAGGTTTCCTTACTTGCCTTAGATAATTTTTTATAATATTCTGGATTCTTAGTTACCAAATATCTCTTGGCTTTAACGTGATTCTCCACTAACTCCGGAATAGGTTTCGGAATACCTAATGACTCTAAAAATAATCTCCCCTTTGTTTCGTGTCTTAGTATTCCTAAATCTCCCATTTTTTCATTATTATTATCTAACAAAAGATGTCCTATATCGTGTAGGAATACTGCTAACACTATTTCTGGACCTAAATTATCCTGTTTCGCGAACATAGCACCTTGAACCATATGCTCTACTTGTGTAACCGGTTCCCCAATATAATCTCGAGAACCATAAGTTTCATAATAATAAAATATTTTATCTACAACACTAGAAATATTCATTTCATATTTCTAGTTATATTAATTTAAATGAAAAAATTAAAAATAAAAATAAAATAAAATAAACTTAATTTTTCAATAACCTTTTTGTCCGACACTTAGGATCCATATAAAAAGTCTCTATTTTTTGTGTTTTTGGCACTATTCTAATTACACATTTAGATTTTATACCTTGTAAAGGAGTGACACACCCATTCTCTAACTCCTTTTTACTATCCTGTATACATTTTTTATTATTACTAGATAATTTTTTCTTATCCGCACCTAACATCTTAAATTTCTTCACTTTTTTTTGTTTCTTAGCGCACCTAGAACGGAAATTTTCATATCTTTCCCTAACTTCCTCATATGTTAAAGTGTTCTTCTTACCTAACATAGTATTTATATGATTGTGTAAATTAAAAACAAATTTAGAGAAACTATTTCTATCTGCCATATCCGCCATACAAAAGTTAGTTTCCTTTAAATTTCTATCTAAATTATCCCTACAGTATCGACAGGGTAAAATATGTTTTAAAGACTTAATGTAATTCATATAGTTCTTCTTATCATCACAAGTAGGTTTAACAGGATAGTTAAAACTCATAGTATGTAAAAAATGCCAGAGACTAGGACCCCAGACATAAGTTAGCATACCGTCTGAACTTTGGTAATCGTCCTTCTTAAATACACACTTCTCTTGCATTGTATAATTACTATATAGTTAGATTATTTTTTTAGGGATTTTGTTCTTGGAAATAATTTAACGCACTTAGAATATCTGGAAAACCATAGTCTACCTCTAAATATTTCTTCCTAACAAAGTGGGAATTTTCCCCAATATAAATAGTTTTCCAACCTAAGGTTTTGGCTGCTATTAAATTTGGCACTGTATCCTCAAAGAAATAACAAGTATCATTCATAGACATATTACCAATATTATAGAGAGTAATATACGATTTAATATCTGGTTTAAATCCAGTTAGTTCTCGACAAGCTACTTTATGAAAAGTTCCCTCTAACTTTAATTTTTTTATACAAGCTAAGGTATGTAAGAGATTTCCATTGGTGAAAAGTATTTTTTTACCTGGTAAACTCTTAATAGTTTCTTTTAGTTTATCTGGTTTAATAATCTTATCGTAATTAAATTCACTCGTATTAGGATTTCCCTGATATTTATAAAGAGTTAAATCCAAATCATAAATCCAATTAACAGTCATTTTTATTATCATAGTAAATTTATTTTAAATTAAATTTTTTAATTTACTAAGAATAATCTCGTAAGTAATCAAAACTAATAAAATAAACATAATTATCCTCTAACATAGGTAATCGTAAATCTGCCAATTTTGTTTGAGTAGTTAGAGTTTGGTTAGTATATTTTAATGATTCATAATTTTTTACAAAATTAAAATTTTCTACACTAACTAACAAAACCATACCGAAACTATTCATATACTCATTAAAATAGTTGAGTCTCTGAGTATTTAAACTAGATAAATTAACTTTTCCAGAATCATCCGAAAATTTAATTTTCATACCATAGGTAACTATCATTAATAGAGATTCGAATAATTTTTTAATATCTGATTCTTCAAACTGTAACTGAATAGAAAATTTGCTTTTAGGTTCTTCTAAAAAGACAGTTTCTACTAACTCTTCTAACTCTAACTCCGACATTTTTTTATAATATTTTTTAATCTACTCTAATAAAATAAGTTTGTAAAACTAACCTAAAATTTACCTAACTATTACTTCTAAAATGGATCATATTTATCTGATATTACTCATATACTATCTTTTGTTTGGTTTAGTATTAATGTCTTTCTATATACAATTATTCACTAACCAAGAAAAAAATATAAGATACCTAATATAAATAAGTTTAAGACACAATATTTTTTTGTTAGTTTTGTAATAAATTTATGTTTTATTACTTAATATATAACTCTTCCTATATAAAAAAAAAAGAAAACAAAGATAAATCATTATATACACTCATCTACGGTAGTATAGTATATATAATTTTACATGCCTTATTATCCTTCACTTTTAAGAGTGATATTATTAAATATTTCTGGATTATATTTTTAATTGACTGTGCCTCTATCTATCTCTCTTCTGATTTTGATGGTTTCAGTTCTATTAATATTATCAACTACGGTAAGGAAAATAAATTACAAGAGATAAATTTAGGAGAGGAAAGGAATACCCTTATAGAAGACTATATGGATAAATACACTGAAAATAAAAAACCTGAGAAAAAAGTAAAACCTGAGAAAAAAGTAAAACCTAAGAAAAAAATGGATACTAGTAAATCGGTATCCTTTCAGGAATCTACTCCTATCTCAATTTTAAAAAAAGAATCAGTAGATGAATATGATATGGAAGAAGCAGATAATATTAACCTAACTTTAGAATCCTTAGGGAAGTTAGAACAGGAGCAGGAAGATAATAAAAAAATAGGTTCTAGTAGTATTAGTGATTTACAGAATAAATTTCTCAAAAAAAAAATGGAAGACGAATATTCGGATCCCGGTTCCGATATTGACTTGGAACAGTTTGAGAAAAGTATTACCGAAAATTAATATAATCTCTGATAAATCATATAATACTTAAATTGTATAGTATAGTTAGGTTCTAATTGTAACGGTATGCATTTTTGTAAGTAAGTTTTGTTAGCTCTTAGGTTAGTAATATTCCGATAGAGTTCTCTTTTACTTTTATTCACTTCTATTTGATTATAGAAATCCGTAAACTTAACTAACTCATAAGTTTCTGATAAACTTAAATTAGCCATCTTATCTTCTAACTTACAAGAGTTAGTTAGTTTTAAAACTATATCAGTTAGGTCTATAGTGAAGAGCAGTATCTTACTATTCTCGATATCTAAAATTTTATTAATTTTAGTTAGGTCTAACTTTATTTTTAATTGAGTCTCCAAATATTTTTTAATCATCGTTAGATAACACTTTTTTTTAGAAGTAGTTAGTGATATCATCCTTTTACTTTTAGTTAGTATGTGAGTATTATTAATAAATAACTTCTTTTTCGGATTATAAATAGGATTACTCCTACTTTGGAAAGGTATTAGACCTATGGTTACTTGTGATTGTTGTTTTATATAAGTTCGTGTTTCCTTGTCAATAAAATATTTCTTATCTAGGTTAGGTCGTTTTCGTAAAGTTAGATTTTGTAATTCCTGAGTTAGGTATGATATTGAAGAATCCATACATTTATTAGTTGAATAAAAATTTAAAATGAAATAAAAAATCAAATTTTTTAAAAATGTAACTAAGACTATTATTTTTCAACATTTTAGATTAAATAAAAAAAATAGTAATATTATATGACTATTACCACTAAAGAATTTACAGTAATGCGAACTAAATTAGCAAACCAAAGAACTTACTTGGCTTATATGAGAACCGGTTTAGCAATCGCGGGAATTGCTGGAATATTTAAAAAGAAAAAAATTTTAATTTTTGGTATTTTTATGATTATTACCAGCGCATATCAATACTATGCTTTAAATAAAAATATTAATGATAATGAAAGTGTGAATCACGTCTTATTAGATTATCTACCTTTAATATATGTGATTTTATCAATAGGTATACTTTATCTACAATTCTACTACAAATAAATTTTTATGTTTTATTTTATATTTTTTAATTTAGTATGACATTAAAGAAGTCATACCTTTATTAGTTGAATAAAAGTTTAAAGATAAATATATAAATTAATTAGAGTAAGCAAGACCACCCATACCACTCATGATTCTAAGCACATTGTAGTTAACGGCAAACATTCTAAGTTGTCTCTCTCCGACCTGTTGATTAGTTCCGAAAGATATGCTTAAAGTAGCGTTATCAATTCTGGAAAAATTACAGGTTCCACTTGGTTGGTGTTCGGAAGCTCTGAGAGCAAAAGAGTAGGTGTAGATAGTCTTAGTGGGAGAAGCGTCCATATGCTGGGCGTTCTGGACAATTCTGTAGTAGTCGGAGTCTCTTTCAGGGGCTCTGTCGTGTCCATTAAGCATTAACTTAGCTTTTTCGAAGGTATCATTTCTGTTACTATCAGTTTCCGAAGTCTTCACATAGTAGACTAATTTCTGTCCACCACCAATATTCTTTCCCGCATCAATAGTACCTGCTGCGCCAGGCGCAGACACCTGTGTGGTTCCATTTAAGTAATCTCCGTTCTGGATAACCCAGTGGAGAGATTTGACAGGGTGATTGTAGTTAAGAGTTATCTTATTACTGTTACTTCCGGCTTCTAAGATATCTGCTCCAGTATGTTGTACCTGTTCAATTAAGTATTCGTGAGACACCTGGGCAAATCTTCTTCTTTCGTCAGTATCTAAGTAAATGTAATCTACGTATAACTGACAACTCGTAATCGCAACGGCCTTAGAATCAGCGTCTAACACAGAGGTTAATGCAGCACCAGTCGATCTTACTAACTTAGCAGAATTCTCTAACTCTAAGTTAATCTTGACTTCGTGGTATTGAAGAGCAATTAAAGGAAGAGCTAAACCAGGGTTTCTGTTAAACCAGAATCTTAATGGCACATATAAGGTTCTAAGGTAGTTGGCATTATTAACGTTAGCGTCATTATCATGTCCCACCATTTCATTGTGAGCATCTCTATGGTTTCTTCCCACGTTTAATTCTCCCCAGATATCTAACCATTCACCGTAGTGTTTGTCAATCTGTTGTCCACCAATTTCAACGTCAACTGACTTAATTAAGGCATTACCAATACCATTAGTCCACTGAACCTTGGTAGCTGAGTTCTGAGTCTGATTTAATTTGGGTAATTTAATCTGTAAGTACATAGCACCGATTAAGTCACCGTTTCTGGAAATGGTAACGTTAGCCTTTCTGCCAAAATCAACAGTTCCATTGAAAGTACATTCTATGGATTCCATAGAGAAGTTAGTATGTCTTCTGTAAACTACCTTGAAGAAAGTAATCTGGGGATTACCGGTTAAGTAAATATCCTGAGCGCCATAGGCAACGAGTTGCATTAATCCTCCTCCCATTTTTAAATTTTTATAATATTAAGAAAGAAAATAATTTTAGAAAAAACTCATTATAAATAAAAATATATAAAATCCTAAGGAATTTTTATAAAACTATAAATAAAGTTAGTTAGAAATAAAATTTTTTTAAACTAGTAGAGTTTTAATAGTTTCAATTTAATTTTCACGATAGAATAATTAAATCCCTATAGGTTTTTATTTTTCTTAGAATTTAAATTCCTATTAATTAAACTCTATAAGTTTTAAAAAAATTAAATTAATTATTATAGAGAATAATTAAATAATAATTACTTAAAAATATTTTCTTAACTTATATTATAAAAACTAAAAATGGGAGAGAGATTATCTGATGCTCGTTCTGTTGTTGACATTGAACTTTTAAATAGTTTAACTATTAGCGGTATCGAAGCCGGAACTTCTTCGTTAAAACTTAAAGCTGACGAAGGCGATGATGCCGGAGATAACTGGAATCTTAGTGTGGCTGATGGAGGAGTTTTAACTATTAATAATGATATTTACAATAAAACCGAACAAGCTATGCTTACTGTCACCCCAAATACTGACGCTGCTGGTTCCACTACTTCTATTGCGGGTAAATTAGCCGTGACTGGTGCAACTACTTTAACTGGTAATTTAGTTGCTCCAAAAATGAGTCCTTTTTACACAGCAGTCGCAAAAACTGCTGATTTCACAGCAGAAGCAGGAAAATGTTATCTTGTTACCAAATTAGACGGTTGTGCGATAACTTTACCTCCTCCTACTGTTGGAGCTAAAATTAAATTAGTATTAGGTGGATTAACATCAAATAATCATGTAATTACAACAGATGTTCCAGCTACACTATATAATGGTTATGCATTACTCTCTGATACTGCTGATGGATCAGCAGCACAACACGTAGTTTTTGCACCTGATGGAATCGATGATGATGTTATCACATTAGATGGAAGCAAAACAGGACTTTCCGGAACTATTGAACTAACAGGAACTTCCGCCACTACATGGTTTTGAAGCA
>Ga0209533_1005556_pt1 | contig 10706 bp, 8 predicted proteins | sample COG_04_FD_184748 | JGI IMG/M metagenome (GOLD analysis project Ga0209533, IMG submission 184748) | Pelagic Microbial community sample from North Sea - COGITO 998_met_04 (SPAdes) (version 2) | ecosystem: Environmental > Aquatic > Marine > Neritic zone/Coastal water | place: Helgoland, sampling... | reverse complement strand
GCGTGCGGAAGAGGAAGATTATCTGCACGCGGCAGTGGGACTTGCTGCGCAGCTCAACTGTCCGGTTGTCGCGACCAATGATGTACGCTTTTTGTCGGCCAATGAATTTGAAGCACATGAAGCGCGCGTCTGTATTCATGAGGGGCGGGCGCTGGACGATCCGCGACGCGAGCGGCGCTATTCAGAGCAACAGTATTTGCGCAGTCCTGACGAGATGTGCGCGCTGTTTGCGGATATCCCAGAGGCCCTTGAAAACAGTGTTGATATCGCCAAGCGTTGCACGCTAGAAATACGGCTGGGGGAGTACTTTCTGCCGGACTATCCGATTCCTGACGGGATGACTATGGATGAGTTCTTTACGCTCGAATCGGAAAAAGGGCTGCGCGAGCGCTTAGAGGTTCTCTACGATACCAGCGCCGACGATTTTCCTGAGGTGCAAAAGCGCTATGCAGAGCGCCTAAAGTTTGAGCTTAAAATCATTATTCAGATGGGTTTTCCCGGCTATTTTTTGATTGTTATGGATTTTATCGGCTGGGCTAAAACTAATCTTATCCCAGTCGGTCCGGGCCGGGGTTCCGGTGCGGGTTCGCTAGTGGCCTACGCGTTAAAAATTACCGATCTCGACCCTTTAGAATACGATTTACTGTTTGAGCGATTTCTCAATCCAGAGCGGGTTTCGATGCCCGATTTCGATATCGATTTTTGCATGGAAGGCCGTGACCGAGTCATTGCCTATGTAGCTGAACAGTACGGTCGCGATGCTGTATCGCAAATTGTCACATTCGGTACCATGGCTGCCAAGGCGGTGGTGCGCGATGTTGCTCGAGTACAGGGTAAGTCCTACGGTCTTGCCGATAAACTCTCCAAATTAATTCCCTTTGAAGTAGGAATGACCCTTGAGAAAGCCGTCGAACAGGAGGAGTCTTTAAAAGAGTTTCTTGAGCAGGATGATGAGGCCTCTGAAATTTGGGGCATGGCTCTGCAGCTCGAAGGCGTCTCACGAAACTGCGGCAAGCACGCGGGTGGTGTGGTTATTGCCCCCACAGTGATCACCGATTTCTCACCCATCTATTGCGATGAAACCGGGGCAGGGGTGGTCACCCAGTTCGATAAGAACGATGTTGAAGATGCAGGGTTGGTCAAATTCGACTTTTTGGGTCTTCGCACTCTGACCATCATTGATTGGGCCGTGCGCATGATCAATGTCGATCGCAGTGAGGTCGGTGAAGATCTTTTGGAAATTGACAAGATTCCACTAGACGATAAAGCCACTTATGAACTGATGCAGCGTGCAGAGACCACTGCTGTATTCCAGCTCGAATCGCGGGGCATGAAAGAGCTGATCCGTAAACTGGGCCCGGATCGCTTTGAAGATATTATTGCACTGGTAGCCCTGTTTCGCCCAGGGCCACTCCAGTCGGGAATGGTCGACGACTTTATTAATCGTAAGAAGGGCCGCGCTGAGGTTAGTTATCCCCATTCTCAATATCAGCACGATTGCCTGAAGCCAGCACTTGAGCCCACCTATGGCATTATTCTCTATCAAGAGCAGGTGATGCAGATTGCTCAGGAAATGGGCGGCTATACCCTCGGTGGTGCGGACTTACTGCGCCGAGCTATGGGTAAGAAAAATGCCGATGAGATGGCTAAACAGCGCGATTTATTTATGCAGGGCGCAGTTGAAAAGGGCTTTGAAAAAGACCTTGCATCGAATATTTTCGACCTTATGGAAAAGTTCGCAGGCTATGGTTTTAACAAGTCCCACTCAGCCGCTTACGCGTTGGTCGCCTACCAAACAGGCTGGCTGAAATGCCATTATCCGGCTCAGTTTATGGCCGCAACCATTTCATCGGATATGGACAAAACCGACAAGGTCGTAACCTTTATTGATGAGTGCCGCTCTATGGGGCTAACGCTATTACCCCCAGATGTGAATTGCGGGCAGTTCCAGTTTAGTGTCGATGAGCAAAATAATGTTATCTATGGGCTCGGTGCAATCAAAGGGTTGGGCGAAGGGCCGGTTGGAAATATTCTTGCCGCGCGAAATGAGGGCGGTGCTTTTAAAGATATCTTTGATTTCTGTGCTCGAGTGGATGGTCGAAAAGTTAATAAGCGCGCCCTCGAAGCATTAATCCGCAGCGGCTCATTTGATGAGATTGGACCTGAGGGTGAAATTGGTTATCGCCGCGCTGTAATGCTTGCTGCAATGGATGAGGCGGTCAAACTGGCCGAGCAACACGCGCGCAATACCAGCAGTGGTATGGGAGATCTTTTTGGTGACACGATCGTTGAAAGCGCATCGGATATTAATTACAACAGTTACAACGCTGCTCGCACAATGTCATCTAAAGAAAGGCTTAACGGTGAGCGAGACACGCTTGGTTTATATCTGACCGGTCATCCTATCGATGAGTACGAAGACGAGTTGTCGCGTATGCATCCTAATCGTATTTCGGCGCTGCGGCCTGGCAAGGCGAGTACAACAATTTCCGGTATGGTTGTCGCCATGCGGGTAATGAAGAATAAGCGTGGTGAGAATTTTGCATTCTTAACATTGGACGACAAGAGCGGGCGCTTAGAAGTCTCGGTATTTGCCGAGAAGTACAATGCCTATCGTGAAATACTGGTCAAAGATGCTCTGTTAGTGATTCAGGGTGGGGTTTCAGAAGATAGCTTTACCGGTGGCCTAAAGATGCTCGCTGAATCGATTCAGTCTATCTACCAAGCTCGTTGCAGCAAGATTAGTAGTCTTCAGCTATCGGTTGCTTGTGATCCTGACAACCAGCAGTGGGTGGATCGTTTACATAATTCCCTAAGTACCTATAAGGATGGTAACTGCCGTCTTGAGGTCCATTACGCCCTTCCCAGTGCTAAAGGCTGTCTTAAACTGGGTAGTCAGTGGCGAATTCAGCCTCGGGATGAGCTGATAAGCCGGCTGCGTGATGAATTTGGTAAGAATAGTGTCAAACTCAACTATGATTAAATTAGCCCAAGATAATAATTATCAATGTAATTAAAATTAGTTTGATATAACAGATGCCTAGCGTAGATTTTTATAAGTGTTAGAATGCGCACAGCCCCCAATTTGGCAAAATACGAGACTTCTATACCCATGAATTTGAACTATCTCTCTTTTGAGCAGCCGATAGCTGAGCTTGAAGCAAAGATTGAAGAATTACAGCTGGTCGGCAATGACAACGATCTAAATATTGCCGACGAAGTAAACAAGTTACGCGATAAGTCACAGAAGTTAACAGAAGGCATTTATGCCAAGTTAACCCCTTGGCAGATCGTCCAGGTTGCTCGCCATCCGCAGCGCCCCTATGCCCTCGATTATATTCAACGAATCTTTACCGACTTCGAAGAAATGCACGGTGATCGCCACTTTGGTGATGACAATGCGATTGTCGGTGGAGTTGCCCGCCTAAATGGCAAGCCAGTCATGGTTATTGGTGAAGAAAAAGGTCGTGGCGTCAACGAAAAAGTTATGCGTAACTTCGGTATGCCCAAACCAGAGGGCTATCGTAAAGCACTGCGGTTGATGGAGACTGCTGAGCGATTTAAGTTGCCGGTTATCACCTTGATTGACACCCCGGGTGCCTATCCGGGTATCGACTCGGAAGAGCGTAATATCTCTGAGGCTATCGCCCGCAATCTGGCGGTGATGTCGCGTCTTAAAACACCAATTATCTGCACCGTAATAGGTGAGGGTAGTTCTGGTGGTGCACTGGCTATTGGTGTTGGTGACAAGCTCAATATGCTCCAGTACAGTACCTATTTTGTTATATCTCCTGAAGGCTGTGCAAATATTATCTGGAAAACCAGTGAGAAAGCACCGCTTGCAGCTGAAGCTATGGGTGTTACTTCTGGCAATCTTGAAATGTTGGGTATTGTCGATCAAACCATTCCAGAGCCTATGGGTGGCGCGCATCGTGATATTGAAACCATGTGTACAACATTAAAAGACAGCTTGAGTCGCCAACTTGATGAGTTGTCATCAGTTCCCGTCGATGAGCTTTTGGAAAAACGTTTTGAACGGCTGATGTCCTATGGTCGTCCGGACTAAAAGTTATGGCGATTGTCGAATAATGCTATAACGAAAAAAACCGCGTTCTAATACGCGGTTTTTTTTCGTCTCTTAAATTGTTAAAAGGGCAGCGGTTTTAACTTTCCACCAATAATGAAATTGCCGCTAGAGCCTCTGGGTCTTTAGACTTGAGCTTGTTGGCAATATGGTGTTGAAAAAAGTAGCGAAACTCATCACTTTTTTCAGCTTCAAACAAACAGTCGTCACCGGGCAGTACTGGGGTGTTATAAATTTTTGTGTCATCAATCAGCATGGCTGAGACTGTGCCGTCTTGAAATAATCGCCAGCTGACAACTTCTTTGAGCGTGATACTTTTAAATTTATCGGCGGATAGTACGGCGTGAGTTCCTATGGTATCGGGTATTTCCTGAATAATCTCCAGTTCCGAGTCACATTGGTATTCGTAGTAATCAGCAGCAGTTTCCAATTCAACAATCTTGTGAAGGGGTGCGCTGTAAAAAAGCTCATCAACGCCTTCGTCGTAATAACCCTGCCACTGGCCATTCAGTGGATCGTTGATCTCGTCACAGGCAATAAGATTGTCGAGCCATGGAACCAGACCTACAACTTCTCCACTTGAGCGTAAGCCCCAAGCGAGAACTTTGATTGAAAACAATTTGTCTTGATTCTCAGCGTTGCAATAGAGCATCTCAAGACCATCGAGTTCAGGGGCGATACGTATAAGTTTATTGCTGAGACTGTCGGAAAGGGGCTTGCGTGTAAAAATATCAATTACGTTGTCGTGACTATTAGAATTCACTGATTTAGACATCGATGTGGACATGGCTACTTCTCCTTATCTGACTTGTAAGAGAACCTTGTTGCACTACATAAGGTACCGCAGAATATTAAAAAGCACAACACTTTGTGCTGTATAACTAAAACGTCTATATAATCGCGTCTCTAGGGCCGATAAAAATATGGGTGTAAGTCAGTTCTTATGAACTTAGTGATAGCAGATGATTTGCGTTTAAACCGCATTGTTGACGTATTCGATAGGCTTTTTTCCGACCAATTTAACACTCGCTTGCAGGGTGGTGCGGCCGAGCCTATTTATATCCCCGCAGGTGATCTTGCCGATGGCTACGAAATTTGTGACTATCACCGACTGTATTTTCGGGAAGACTATTTTTCCAGTGCGCTGCATGAGTCTGCACACTGGTGTATTGCGGGTTCTGAGCGGCGTCTTCAAGTGGACTTTGGCTATTGGTATAACCCCGATGGTCGCAGTCAACAGCAGCAGAGGGTATTTGAGCGTGCCGAGACAAAACCTCAGGCTCTGGAGTGGATGTTTTCGCTCGCCTGTGGGCAAAAGTTTAGTATCAGTGCAGATAACCTTGCTTCGGATTTGGGGGCTAGCGAGGACTTTATTCACGCGGTTGTCCAGCAGGCTCAAGATTGGTGCTGTGGTAGCCCAATGCCACCTCGCGGTGACCAGTTTCTTCAAGCTCTGATGGACCAGTTTGAGAAAACCGACATTAAGTGTGTAAAGCAATATCAACAGGCTAAACTTGTTTAATATCAAATCAAAGGACTAACTACAGAAACGCAGGATCGCGGAGAAAAACCTATGCAGACTTACTTGATAGACTCATCAATTTATATATTTCGCAGCTATTTTTCGCTGCCGGATAACTGGCGCGCCCTCGACTCAGGGCACCCGACCAATGCTGTTTATGGTTTTACCGGATTTCTGCTCGATCTGCTGCGCAATAAAAATCCCGAATACCTTTTTTGTGCTTTTGACGAAAGTCTGCGTACGGGTTTTCGTCATGATCTGTGCCCCGATTACAAAGCCAACCGTGAATTGCCCGATGAAGCTCTTGCTTTCCAACTAAATGCCTGTCGACAGCTGTGTCGTGTACTGGGTATAGCTGAGATGGCTTCAGAAACTTATGAGGCTGATGATTTGATCGCCGCGGTGGCGCAACAGTCGCGCTCGGAAAATGCTCAGCCAGTCGTGGTTACCAGAGATAAAGATCTGACGCAGATTATTCAGTCAGATGATCTTTACTGGGATTTTGGTAAGGCACCGCCAAAGACTCAACGTCAAGTGGAGAAGGACCTAGAATTAAGCTGCCATCAGATGGCCGACTTTCTCGCACTTACCGGGGATAGCAGTGATAATATTGCTGGTGTGCCCGGTGTCGGTGCTAAGACTGCCAGGCAGCTGCTTATGCACTATGCGGATATACAGACGATACTAGAACACCTTGATCAGCTTCAGGATCTACCGATTCGTGGCGCATCTAAGTTGGCCGACAAATTAGATAAGGCTCGCGATCAGTTATTACTGTCCCGCAAGCTGGCAACTATCGTTACTGATATTGGCGAGGCACCGGATCTATCGCAGATTGTCTGGCAGGGCATACATCAAGATGCCTTTGCATTGTTTTGCGATGAGATGGGTTTTGGTAATAGCTTCAATGCCCGTGCCGCTCAATTGCGTGCTCGGCAGACAGAAACCATTTGGTAAAAGTGGATTAAAAAAAGAAACAATTGTGGGGATCTTATGCTGAAAATTGTAGCCGACCAAAATATGTTGATGGTTGACGAATTATTTGGCCATCTGGGCAGTATTGAATATATTCCAGGCCGTCAAATTACCACGGCCGATATTGCTGATGCGGATGTGCTTTTAGTTCGCTCAGTTACTAGAGTTGATGAGCCCCTTTTGAAGGGCTCATCAGTGGCCTTTGTCGGTTCGGCTACGATTGGCACGGATCATGTCGATCAAGACTATTTGCAGCAGAGGGGTATTCGCTTTGCTCATGCGCCAGGCTGTAATGCCAATGCGGTGGTCCAATACGATCTTTCGGTATTGAGTAATCTTCAGTCAGATTGGCTCAACTGTACTTTGGGTATTGTTGGTTGCGGTAATGTCGGCGGTCGGGTCTATCGAATGCTAAAAAATCTCGGTGTGAAATGCCGTGTTTACGATCCATTCCTTACTCTTGCGGATAACCCGGATTTGGTCGATTTCGACACCCTATTGACGGCAGATATTATCTGCCTGCATACGCCCCTAACCACTGATGGGGAATTTCCCACGAAACATCTATTTAATGCTGATGTACTGGCTCGGCTCGCAGAAAATACTCTGTTAATTAATGCCGGTCGCGGAGCGGTAATTGATAATGCCGCGCTTCTGAGTCTTTTGGAAACAGGTTCAAAACTGCGTGTGGCTCTGGATGTTTGGGAGCCTGAGCCTAATGTTAATTGTCAGCTTTTAGAGCGAGTTCAACTGGCAACGCCGCATATTGCCGGGTACAGTCGCGAGGGTAAGGTTCGTGGTACCGAGATGCTTGCTGAGGCTTTTTATCAGTGGCGCGAAGGTAGAACTTTAGACTTGAAGGAAGACGCATTAACTGAATTCGAGGGGATTAGTCTTCGTGGTGAAAGTTTGTCGAAGATTATCTTGGCGTCCTACGATGTTGCCGATGATGATCGGCGAATGCGCGAGGCTATGATGTGCGAGGGTAGTGAACGCGAGGCTAGTAATAGTCCCACTGAGCGTAAATCAGGTTCGGTAGAATCTGTTGCTGAGGCCTTTGACAGGCTGCGCAAAGAGTATCCCCAGCGCCATGAGTTTAGTTATTTTAGCGCTGAGGTGCCGGAATACCTGAGAGAGAAAGTAAGGCTACTGGGATTTATCTGAGATTTTTAATCTCGTCGAAAGCCTCGACAATCATAGCTTCGGTAATCGGTATTTCTCGACCATTCTCATCAATAATGGCCGCGCCATTTAAGCTTGCCGTTGATGATTTAGTATCGTCTGTACCCGCTTTTTTGTTGGTTTTAGGCTTAGCCTCTTGCGAATCTTTTCTCGACAAAATTCGACCCCCTCAAATTAGTTATTTAAGCCTTAATATCCCGCAGTCGTTGTAAAAAGGCACTAAGTCGTCCAATCGCTTCTGTTAACTGGTCTTTGTTAGGTAAGAACACTATACGAAAATGCTGTTTGTCAGCGGTGTTAAAAGCGCTGCCCTGAACCAAGAGTACGCGCTCCTGTTTAAGTAATTCTAGCACCAGGTTTTGGTCGTCGATTACCGGATAGATCGCCGGGTCGAGTTTCGGGAACAGATACATCGCTGATTTTGGTTTAACACAGCTAACGCCTGGAATTTGAGTGATCAGGTCGTAGGCTAAGTCTCGCTGCTCTAAAAGACGGCCGCCAGGCAAGATTAAATCGTTAATACTCTGATAGCCACCGAGTGCGGTCTGCACCGCTATCATCGCTGGGACATTGGCGCAGAGCCGCATCGAAGCGAGCATTTCCAAGCCTTCTATATAGCTGGTTGCACGCTGTTTTGCGCCGGAGATAACGACCCACCCAGAACGGAATCCGGCTAATCTATAGGTTTTGGATAGGCCGTTAAAGGTCAGACAGAGTACGTCTTTTACCAATGTTGCCAGAGGTACATGCTGAGCTTCATCGTAGATAATTCGATCGTAAATTTCGTCGGCAAATACCACCAGATTATGTTTTTCGGCAAGGGCGACGATCTGCTTTAAGTTGTTTTCACTGTATACCGCACCGGTCGGATTGTTCGGGTTAATAACCACGATGCCTCTAGTTTGCGGGGTGATTTTACCTTCGATATCGGCGATATCAGGCTGCCAATCATCGGCTTCATCGCAGAGATAGTGTTTTGGTGTGCCACCGGCCATAGAGACTGAAGCAGTCCAGAGTGGGTAGTCAGGGGAGGGGATCAGTATTTCGTCGCCGCTGTTAAGTAGCGCCTGCATGGCCATTACAATCAGCTCACTGACCCCATTGCCCATAATCACATCATCTACAACAACATTTTCAATACCCTGAGTCTGCGCCCTCTGCACAACGGATTTTCGCGCGGAAAACAGACCTTTCGAGTGACAGTAGCCCTGCGCTTCACGAATATTGTGAATCACGTCGTGCATGATTTCGTCGGGTGCATCGAAGTCAAAGGCACCTGGGTTGCCAATATTTAATTTAATAATGCGTTGGCCTTCGTCTTCAAGCAGGTTAGCATGATCAAGGACTGGCCCGCGGATGTCGTAGCAGACATTGGCTAATTTGTCGGATTTCTGTAAATCAGTCATTATTGTTTTCAGGTGGCATAAAGACCGCTTATTGTAGCTAAACTTATTAGGGTAGGGGAGCTTAAATGAAATTAATAAATTGGATTGGTCCGATTGCTTTTTTAATCGGCGTTCTAGCTACATTGGGGCATCGCTTTGGTTTAATACATTATCGACTTTCAATGATGGTATTTGCTTTTGCTGTGATTGTCTGTGTATTAGTTGTGGTCGCTGGAATTCTTATTATCGGTTTCTCGATGTACAAAAAGCAACAATTTCAAATAGAGTTTGTCGTGCTAGTTCTTGCCTGTTCTTTAGTGCCAATAATTGCTTTATCAAGCGCAGGATTCTCTGTCACCAAACCACCGATGATTCACGATATCACCACCGATACTCATAACCCGCCAGTATTTAAATTTATACAGTCAAGTAATGTATACCGTGTTAACTCGCTTATCTATGCAGGGGAGAAGGTCAGCGCCATACAGCGGCGTGCATACCCTGATATCAAAACCTTTAAAACGCACTCCCCACCGAGACTGGTTTATCAAAAGGCGCTTTTCTCTGGCGCGGTGTTGGGTTGGGAGATTGTCGGCAATGATCTTGCGGACCTGCGTTTTGAAGCCGTGACCACAACCCCTTTATTTGGTTTTGTTGATGATATAGTGGTTCGTATAATGCCGCTGCCGGATGGAGGCAGTGCTGTCGATGTGCGTTCTATGTCTCGGGTTGGGGTAACTGACTTGGGGGCTAATGCCAAGCGGATCCGTCATTTTCTGAGCCGTTTGGAGGAAGAGTTAATAATGCTTCAATAGTCCTTAATATAACCTGTTGTTGGGCTTGACAGTAAACGGTCAGTTACTGTGAAGGCGAGCCTCCTAGCCTGGCAGGTCCGGTTCGTCTAGAGGCCTAGGACACAGATTTTTGCACCTAATGCTCAATCTCTAACACTTTGCGGGTTTTGAGCAATCCTCATTCCATAGCGGGCGTCACAGCTTTGCAACAAATGTTCTGCGTTCTGGTGTGGATATTGATCAAATGTTCCTATGTTTAGCCATGGATCCAGCTTTTGATTTCTCGCACAGGGGATCTTTCAATGCCAAGAATTTTTACGGCGTATATTCTGGGGTCAGTGCTTTTCGGGCGTTCATTATAAATGGTTATGGTGTTCGATACTGCGTGACGGACAATGATGGATGGTGTATGTCATGCAACTAAATCGATCAGAACTCAGGGCACTGCAAAAGGTTGAGATGTGCCTGTAGCTCAGGAAAAGCGTCACTTTTGAGGCTTTTTTGTATCTATCGTTTTTATTTACCAAAAAGACTTGAGAACCACCAAACTTTGTTTATAATGCCGCCCTCGCTTGAGTGAAAGACTAGCGAGATTTTAGAAAAAGATTTTATGCCATATCTCATATGGCTAAATTCAAGCATGAAGGGCTAGTGAATACTTGGCCTTCCGCTACATCTAATTTGTTTATCCTTTGTCCCGTTCGTCTAGAGGCCTAGGACACCGCCCTTTCACGGCGGTAACAGGGGTTCGACTCCCCTACGGG
>Ga0209533_1005553_pt1 | contig 10712 bp, 12 predicted proteins | sample COG_04_FD_184748 | JGI IMG/M metagenome (GOLD analysis project Ga0209533, IMG submission 184748) | Pelagic Microbial community sample from North Sea - COGITO 998_met_04 (SPAdes) (version 2) | ecosystem: Environmental > Aquatic > Marine > Neritic zone/Coastal water | place: Helgoland, sampling... | reverse complement strand
CTCTTTGATAATGGTATATTTTTTTGATATAATTCATCCTGATAATCACTCCACTCACCAAAAACATTCATTATTTCTGGTTTAATTGTATTTTTTGAATATTTTATTAATCCTTCGGCTGAATTGACCACAGCTTTAATTGTTGCAACTTTTGAAATAAAAGGACACCAGTATAATATTTTTACATTATTCATGCCTGTATATAGCAATTATTTATTAGTATATGTATAGAATAATGAATCAAAAAACTGTTATAATTATGTTTTTGCCTAACTTTGTTGTTAGCGGAGCAGGAAGATCTGTTTTTGAATTAATTAAAAATCTTGATAAAAAAAAATTTGATGTAAATGTTATTTGTTTTAAAAAATGTGAATATAGAAATAAAATAAAGAAATTTGCTAATTTATATGAATTAAACGTAAATAGAATTTTATTTAGTTTTAATAAAATATTTAGAATTTCTCAACAAATTCGTAATAGAAGTAAAAATAAAAAAATAGTTTTTGTTTCAAACATTCATTACGCTAATATTTTAGCTTTTTTTTTGAAACTTAAATTAGAAGAAATCAAAATAATAGGTATAGAAAGAACGGCCATATCTGAATTAGATTTATTTTACTCATTTAATGATTATATTAAAAAAAAGATTGTCAAACTATTGATAAAGCTTATTTATCAAAAATTTGATAAAATTGTTGCTAATTGCAAGTATGTAGAAAATGAGATAAAAAAATTTTCTTCAAAAAATACTTTAACAATCCATCCCTCTGCGTTTTTGGAAAATAGACAAATAAACAAAACAAATAATTATTTAAACATTTTAATGGTGGGTAGATTAAGTAAAGAAAAAGGTATTGATTTGGCTTTACATGCTCTATCAAAGGTTAAAAATAAATTCACACTAACAATCGTAGGTAGGGGTACTGATAAAAAAAAATTAATAAATTTATCAGAAAAATATTTTGGTAAAAATTATAAAACAATTATACATTTTGTTGGACATCATCAAAATTTAAATCAATTTTATAAAAAATCTAATCTTTTTTTAAATACCTCGCATTTTGAAGGTTTTTCAAATGCTATTATTGATGCAATGAATTATGGAATACCAATAATTGCATCTAACTGTCCTGGAGGAAATACGGAAATTCTTCAAAACGGTAAATATGGATTATTATTTAAATCAAAAAATCATAATGATCTGAAATCAAAAATATTAAAATTTTTGAATAATAAAAAATTATTCCGATCAAAAGCTAAAATTGCAAAAGAATATATTAAAAATTTTTCAAAAGAAAAAAGTATTAAAAAATATTCAAATCTATTTGAAAAAATTTAAGTTAAGTATTTTTTAATTTTTCTTGATAAGTTCTGAATTGAATATTTTCTAAAAGATAATTTGCGATAGTAATTTAAGTTTCTATTATTAAGTTTTTTTAATATTGCATAACCACTATCTGTAAATGAAAAATTTAAATCAAAATTTTCTTTATTATGAAAAAATATTTCCTGGATTATTTCGAAAGTTTCTTGATTTGCAATTTCATTTCCAAAACTATCTTTTTTTTCTCCTTTTAGATAAGGTAGGCAACTAATATCATCTACAAAAAACATTCCACCAGGTTTCAATAATGGATAATAAATATATATAATATTTGCAACATGTTTGGCTTCATGATAACTGTCTAGATGAATGACATCTAATGTCTTTGGTAAAATTTTTTTTATGTATTCAAAATTATCATCTCTAGCATGAATAAAAGTCCAGTATTTACTCTTAAATAAATTTTCATAATTATCTATATCTACAGAAATTAATTTTCCATTTTTTTTTTTACATATATCTAAGAAAAAATTAGTAGATATTCCTGTTCTTACTCCAAACTCTAATATCTTAGGGTTTTTGAAATCTTTTAAATAATAATTAAAATTATCGATAACTTTTCTATAATATGCGCTATTATGGCTTTTAATTTTCATTATTTTTTTAATAGATTTATATATTCAGATTATTTTAATAATAGTTTTAATTTAAATGAAAACAAATTACAAACCTGAAATTGATGGATTAAGGGCAATAGCTATTATATTTGTGACTTTATATTATGCTAAGTTTATATTTTTTCAAAATTTGTATTTCAGTGATGCTACAACAATAAAAAAAATTAAAGCCATTACTATTGGAGATGTAAAGTTACCAAGTAATATGCCAAATTTTGTTTAATGGTGTTAAAAGATTTGAGTTTATCAAGCCAAGAATTAAAATATCAATTAGGTAAATATTGTCCATGTTCTTATATGGTTTTGTTCTAATAACGGATAAATGCCTATTAAAAAAATAGTAAAAAAAACTATTCCAAAACTTTTATTACTTGGAATTTTTAATGTTCTTTTTATATAAATTTCATTTTCTTCAATTTCTCAATATCAGATTTTAAATCTATAGAGAAACTTTTATTTGAGAGTTTTACCATTTTTACATCAATTGAGTTTTCAATTAATCTCAGTATTTCAATATCTTCGCTTTTTTCTAGTTCCTTTTTTTTATTATTAAAAAACTTTAAAACCTGTCTTGGATAAGCATAAATACAAACTTGTTTATAATATTTTGTATTTAGGTTTTTTTTTGAATAATTATACGGGATAAGATTTCTAGACATATAAACTAACATTTTTTTTTTATTGAAAACTACTTTTGGGATACTTTTTCTCTTTGCTTCCTTTAAATTTATTTCAGTATATCCATTTAAGGTAATATTTTTATATTTTAGTGAGTAATTTATAATCTTTTTTATATCATGTGGATTAATAATAGGCTCATCTCCTTGAACATTAATATAGGTTTTTGCACACAATTTATTTTTAATAGATGAAATCCGATCAGACCCAGTAATTATATTTTTTTTAGTTTTAATATAATTTACATTATTTTTTTTACAAATTTTGGTAATAATTTCACTATCAGTTAGGATAAATATTTTTTCTTTTGCACATACTTTTAAACATTTGTCATATGTGTGAAGAAAAATTTCCTTATTGTTTACTTTCTTAATTAGTTTTTGTGGAAATCTTTTAGAGTTTAGTCTACAAGGTATTGTAATAATAAAATTTTTCATAATCTATAAAGATTAAATATTATGCTTAATAACACAAGAATATTAGATTGTACAATAAGAGATGGTGGTTATTATAATAAGTGGAATTTCTCAAAATTTTTTTTAGATGATTATTTAGAACTAATTAGTGCTTTAAATATAGATTGGGTAGAAATTGGTTTTAAAAAATTGATTTTAGATAAAAGCTATGGAAATTTTATAAGTTGTAATGAAAATTTTTTAAATAAAATCAAGTTTCCTAAAAAAATAAAAGTAGCAGTTATGATTGACTGTGCTGATTTTAAATCTGGCGAAAATTTTAATAAATTAAAAAAAATTTTTCCTTCCAAAAAAAAATCTAAAATCTCGATGATAAGGATTGCAAGTTCTCATGAAGATTTGGTTCATTTAAAAAAGATAATCTTATTTTTCAAAAAAAAAGGTTATCTAGTTTCTGTAAATTTAATGAAATTTACACTGCTGAAAAAAAACCAAATTTTAAATTTTTTTTTACAGCTTAAAAAATTAAACTGTGATTTTTTTTATCTAGCAGATAGTTTTGGGAATTGTAAGCCATCACAATTTAAAAAAATATTACAAACAATTAAAAAAAAAATTGACTTATCTATTTTTGGATATCACGGACATAACAATTTTAATTTGGCATATAAAAATGCACTCTTGGGAAAAAAACTAGGCATAGGTTTAGTAGATACTTCAGTAAATGGGATGGGAAGAGGTGCTGGGAATTTATTGCTTGAGGACTATATTAAAAATGATCTTAATATTTATCAAAAAAAAATATTAAAGAAATTTTTAAATAAACATATGTCAAAACTTAAAAAAATTTATTCATGGGGTCCTAATCAAGCTTATTACTACTCTGCAAAAAACAGTATTCATCCAACCTATGTTCAAAATCTTTTGAGTGAAAAAAAATTTAATAAACAAACAATTAAAACTACATTAACTTTTTTAAAGAATAAAAATTCAAAAATATATGACCCTAATATTTTTGATGATTTTTTTTTAAAATTAAACAAGAATAGAAATTTAAAATTTCAATATCCACATGATAATATTAACTTACTATGTAATAACCAATCGCTTAAAACTAAAAAATTTGATAGTAAAAACTCTAGCAGTACAGCATCCTTAAATTTAAATAAGTTTATAAAACCTGACAAATATGATTATTTATTTATTTGTCACCCCTTCAGGTTAATGACTGAAATTGACTCTTTGAATAGATTAAAAAAAAAACTAATCATGCCTAAGTTCAATATCTTAAATAAAATTAAGAAACCTCTTTTATCGCCAATTTTTTATAATTTTTTTCAAAGTGAAAAATTAATTATAAGAAAAAATCATTGTTCATATAATAAAAACCTAGTTTTAGCGTATGCACTTTCTTTTTGTTTAGAAAAAAAAATTAAAGAAATAAGGATCTATGGATTATCTAATAACAATTCAAATAATAAACTGATTAAAATTTTTCATAGTTATTTAAAGAAATCAAGATCTAAAACTTTAATTAATGTTATTTAATTTAATAACTAATATTTTTATTTAAAATTATTAGTTATATCCTGAGTTATAATCTATTGATCATTCAAATTATAAAATTTTATTATTTTTGCAGAAATAAATTCTATCTCCTTTACGGTATGATCGGGTGATATGGGCAAGCTTAAAAGTCTACTACCAAGGTTTTTTGCAAATTTTATTTTTTTTACATTCTTTGTATTGGAAAATATTTTCATATCGCTAAGCATTTGTGGATAATGTATCATAGTTTCTATCTTATTATTTTTCAAAAATGCCCGAAGTTGATTTCTTTTTTTATTACATATAATTACAAATTGATGAAAAGAATGAACTTCATTTTTTTTAACCTCAGGTAGTTTAATGTATTTTTTTAATTTATTTAATTTTTTGAAATAAATTCTAGCAAGTTTATTTTTCTTTCTTATATCGGCATTTAATTTTTTTAATTTTTCATTTAGAACAACAGCTTGAAATGGATCTAATCTTGAATTCCTACCAATAAGCTTATGATCATACTTTATTAAACTGCCATGGTTTTTAATTCTTTTACACTTTGTACTCAAATTTCTTTTTTTAGTTATAATACAACCTGCATCACCATAAGCCCCTAAATTTTTAGTTGGGTAAAAACTAAAAGTACCTATGTCACCAAATGTACCGGCATACTTATTATTTAATTTTGTACCATGTGCTTGAGCACAATCTTCAATTAATTTAATGTTCTTATTTTTTATAAGACTGATAACTGATTTGATTTTAGACATCCTGCCAAACAAATGCACAACAATAATAGCTGAAGTATTTTTATTAATTTTTTCTTTTAAATCTGTTATGGACAAACCAAAATCATCATAATCAATATCACATAAAACTAACTTATAGTTTTGCCTAATTACAATTTCAGCAGTAGATATCCATGTATTTGCTGGAACAATAATCTCTGAATTTTTTTTTAAATCAAGAGATTCAAGAGCAATTTCGAGCGCATCAGTACCATTTCCCATAGAAACACAATAAGGACTTTTAATATATTTTGAAAATTTATTTTCAAAACTTTTGACAGCAGGGCCTCCAATTAGATCATTTTTTTTAATTAGTGTATCAAATTTTTTTAACAGAAGCTTATTTTTGTTAAAATTTTTATATAAATTAAGAAATTTAATTTTCATAAAGGATTTTATTTATTATTTTTAGAAAAAGTAAAGATAAATATAATAAAAATTATATCTTAATTAAAATGGTTTTTTTTAATAGGCTTAAATTTATCTATTTTAAACTTAATTTTTTTACCTAAAAATTTTTTTACTTCATTTTCATTTAACCCAAATCCTGGCCTCAAATAAATAATTTCTTTCTTGCTTAATCCTTTACCTTCCTCTAAATTTGTAGATGTGAAAATATTTGATGATATTTTTTTTTCATTTACTTTTAGGGGAGAATTAGATTCAATTGCTGCTGCAAAAAAGACTATAAAAATTTTAAAAGAAAAAAAAGGATTAGATCATATAGATTTAATGGGCAAAAGATTGAAAGATGGATATAAAAAAATTATTAAATCTCTAAAAATTGAACAAATTACAAAAATGATAGGGTTTAATTTTTGTCCAGAATATTTATTTTTTGATAAAAATGAAAATAAGTCGCTTGAAATTCAATCGCTATTTCAACAAGAAATAGTAAGACGTGGAATTTTATCTAGAGCTGGTATGTTTATATCTTTATCACATAAAAATTCTGATATAGATAACACTCTAATAGTTTTTGAAAAGGCATTAGAAGTAGTTAAAGAGGCTGTTATTAAAGACAAGGTGATTGACAGGTTAGACGGAGATGTAATTCAACCAGTTATACGTAAAACTTAAATGTATATTTTTTATTAAATTTATAAAAATGAATAATTTTTTTAGATCATCTAAAAATCCTGTTTTTTTTATTGCAGAAATTGGTGGAAATCATGAGGGAGATTTTGAGTACGCAAAAAAACTAACAAATTTAGCTATAGAGTCAGGAGCTGATGCTGTAAAGTTTCAGTTTTATACTGGAGATACACTTGTCAATAAGATTGAAGCACCTGATAGGAATAAACATTTTAAAAAATTTGAGTTATCTGATGATCAAAATTTAAAATTGATTGAAATCGTTAATAAATTTAAGAAAGTTATTCCAATGGCTTCAATTTGGAATGAGAAAATGCTTAAAATTTTTGATCCTTATTTATCTATTCATAAAGTGGGATCAGGAGATTTAACATGTTATCCCATGCTTTCAGCTATAGCTAATACAAATAAGCCAATTATACTATCCACTGGACTTTCAAGTTTGAAAGAAGTAAGTGATGCAGTTACTTTTATTAGCAAATGTAACCCAACTTATATTGAAGATAAAAAATTAGCTCTACTTCAGTGCACTTCTTCTTACCCAACTCCAGATGAAGATGTTAACTTGAACGCCATGATAACTCTCAAAAAAGAATTTGGTCTACCCGTTGGTTACTCAGACCACACATTAGGCTCAGAAGCTATAGAGATTGCGGTTTCATTGGGTGCAGAAATTATTGAAAAACATTTTACAGATACACGAGATAATAAAATATTTAGAGATCATAAGGTTTCACTAACTTACAATGAGGTTAAAGAAGTTTTATTAAAATTTGCTAAGATCAAAAATTTACTTGGAAGCTATGATAAAAAATTAACAAATTCAGAAAAAATGAGCAATCATCAAATATCATTTCGAAGAAGCGTCTATTCAAATTGCAAGATAATGAAAGGTGAAAAGTTAACATTAAATAATTTAGAAGTGCTAAGGCCAAATCATGGTATTTCAGCTAGTGAATTTTATAAGCTGCTTGGCAAAAAAGCTTTTAAAGATATTAGCGCAAATAGCCCAATATTAGAAGAAGATTTTAAAGCTAAATGAAAAAAAGTTCTCTTTATAGTGATGTAAGAAAATATACAAATGAAGGCATATGGCATTATTTACGTCGCTGGTTAATTAGTATTAAAATTGGCTCTATTGGTAAGAATGTTTATTTAGAAAAAAATATAAAATTACTGCGTCATCCAGAAAAAATATTTTTAGGTGATCAAATTATATTAAAAGAGGGAGTCCGAATTTGCCCAACTAATAAAGATGCAGATATTGAAATTGGTGACTGGACAACTGTTGGTTATCACACATTTATATTTTCTATGAATTCAATTAAAATTGGAAAAAATTGTCTAATTGCTCCATTTTGTTATTTTGTTGATAACGATCATGGTTTTGAATTAGATACTTTAATAAGATGTCAAAAAATGATTACGGCACCAATAATAATAGGAGACGATGTATGGATAGGAACGGGAGCAGTCATTACTAAAGGTGTTAAAATAGGAAATGGGGCAGTTATAGGCGCTAATTCGTTGATAACAAAAGATGTTCCAGAAAATGCAATAGTTGCTGGTAATCCAGCAAAAGTCATAAAGTTTAGAGGTTAACAGTTTGAAAATTGCAGCAATTATTTTAAGTCGTTATGACTCAACACGTTTACCAGGTAAAGCGTTATTGAAAATAGCAGGACGACCTATAATTCAATATGTTATTGAATTGTGCAAGTCTATTAATAACATTTCAGATGTTGTGTTAGCAACAACTAATAGAAAAATAGATGATAACTTGGTAAAATTTGCTGAATCTCAAAAAATTAAAGTAGTGAGAGGATCCCATAAAGATGTTGCTGGTCGATTTCTACAATCAATGGATGATTTAGATTTAGATGGTGCGATTAGAGTTAATGGTGATAGTCCATTAAATAATGTGAAGTTACTCAATTTTGGTATGAAAATTTTTCAAAATAATAAATTTGATTTAGTAACAAATATAAAAGATAGATCTTATCCTATGGGAATGAGTATGGAGATAATTAGTAAAAAAGCAATGAGAGTTGCTTATGGCAACATTAGAAGTTATGATCATAGGGAACATGTTACAAAGTATTTTTATGAAAACTATAATCTATTTAAAATTTATTCAGTAACTTTAAAAAAATTTAATTATGGAAATATTAATTTAGCTCTTGATACAGCTGATGATTTCAATAAAATAAAATGGATAATTAAAAATTTAAATTCAAAATTATACGAAGTAGATTTTGAGGATTTGATTAAACTTTCAAATAAATATTATAAATTATAGATTAATTTTGATATGACTTTAAAAACTAAAAATTTAAATAATTCTTTGGTGACCGTTTATATTACGAATTTTAATTATGCTAAATATATAGAAAAATCTATTCAAAGCGTTTTAAATCAGACTTATAAAAACTTTGAATTGATTATAATTGATGATGGCTCAACTGATAATTCTAGTTCAATTATAACAAAATATATTGAAAACCCAAAAGTGAGAATTATTTTTCAAAAAAATATGGGCTTAAATCGAACAAATAATGTAGCAGTCAAATGTTCTAATGGTGAATTTATAATGAGGCTTGATGCAGATGATTATCTTGATAAAGACGCCTTATTAGTTTTGGTCAGAACCATTAAAAGATCAAAAAAATTAGGCCTAGTGTTTTCTAATTATTATTATATTGATAAAGATAATAACATTACAGGACAAGAATTTAGGCATGATTTTAAAAAAGATGTAAAATTATTAAATCAACCAGCTCATGGAGCATGTTCATTAATTAGAAAAAATGCTTTGCTTGAAGTTGGTGCCTATAGTAATGAGTTTAGTTGCCAAGATGGATGGGATTTATGGTTAAAAATTATAGAAAATTACGATGTAGAAAATGTCAATCTCCCACTTTTTTATTACAGAAAACATGGAAAAAATTTAACTAATAATCAAGAAAGATTATTAGAAACTCGATCAAGGATATATGCAAAACATGCAAAAAAAATTAATCGACCAGATTTAAGAGTTATCTGCGTAATACCTATAAGAGGAAAAAAAATTGATAATAGTAGTCAACTTTTAAATGAGCTGGGTGATGAACCATTGATTAATTGGATTTTAAATAGTGTGTTAAAGTCAAAGGTTTCAGAAATAATTGTAACCACACCAAATCAAGAAATACTTGATCATATAAAAAAAATTTATGGCAAAAAAATCACGTTAGTTAAGAGGGATATAAAAGATGCTTTAGAAAACACTTCATATAGACCAATTATATTTAACGCTCTAAAAAAAAGAAAATTATTAGCATATGATGCAGTTTTAGAACTAACACCAGATGCACCATTTAGATCATCATTTTATATTAACAAAGCAATTGATGTGATGCGTGTTCATCGCGTGGATAGAGTGTTAGGTGTTATTCAAGATGAATCAATTTTTTATAATTACACTGGTAACGGTCTAAAAATTTTAGGTAACAATAATTCTTCAAGTTTATTAAGATTTGAAAGAGATTATTTATACCGACAGGCAGGAGGTATATCACTTTTATCAAAAAAATGTATTGATAACCAAAAAGACCTCAAAGATTATAAAAATGGTCATATTATACTCACACAAAAATCCAGCTTAAGAGTTAGAAATAAATTAGAAATGAATATTGCAAATTTGATTATGAAAGAAACAAATTGAAAAAAATTAATTGCTAGCCCTTTGAATCCTAAAATTGCAACAAAGGCAATGATAAAACATATTAATAAAGAGATTAAATCTGTAAAATTATTGTCTCCTGATGATATTTTAAAAATTTTTTGAATTTTGTTTAAAAATATTGCACTCGTTAAATCAAATGGAGTTGAAAAAAAAATTATATTTTTTTTTACAATATTGGGATAATTTATGAAACTGTTCATAACTTAGAGAAAATTTTTTAAATTTTTCATATGATTTTTTAAATTTTGGGTCTATAAAATTATCTACATCATACATTTGGAACTTAATTGCATCAGCACCTGATTCAGAGGCTTTATCCATAAGTTTTATTGCTGTGTTAAAATTACCCTCATGATTATTTCCAGCTTGAGCTACTATAAAAATATTATTTTTTTTGATCATTTTTATATTCTATTTTTATCTTTTTATAAATTTGGACAGTTGTTTTTGCGACATTCTTTAAATCAA
>Ga0209533_1005551_pt1 | contig 10713 bp, 10 predicted proteins | sample COG_04_FD_184748 | JGI IMG/M metagenome (GOLD analysis project Ga0209533, IMG submission 184748) | Pelagic Microbial community sample from North Sea - COGITO 998_met_04 (SPAdes) (version 2) | ecosystem: Environmental > Aquatic > Marine > Neritic zone/Coastal water | place: Helgoland, sampling... | reverse complement strand
GGTCAAAGATTGCATTCGCAAAGTCATACCAAGAACATGGCTGATCACCGCAGTAGTGGTATATGTCATTATCTTTTCGCGAATTAAGCTGAGGAACTATCTCAACAATAGATCTTGCAATATCCTGCGCATAGGTAGGACAACCCATTTGATCTCCAACAATACTCAATTCATCGCGCTCCGCCCCAAGACGCAGCATGGTTTTTAAGAAATTATTCCCATACTCACTAAATACCCAGGCAGTTCTGATGATAATATGTTTACAGCCTGATGCCTGAATCGCCAACTCCCCCTTAAGCTTGGTTTCCCCATACGCACCCTGAGGATTAGTTTTGTCATCCTCTTTGTATGGAATTTTGGTGTTACCATCAAATACATAGTCCGTTGACAAATGAATCAACCAACATTCCAATTGGTTACAAATATCAGCAATATTTTTAACCGCTAGATGATTTATCAAGTTAGCATTTTTTTGATCTTCTTCAGCATGATCAACCGCTGTGTAAGCGGTAGCATTAATAATTAGATCAGGAGAAAACTCTAAAATTTTGCTTTTGGTTACCTCAAAATCAGCAATATCTATTTGCTCTCGAGATGTATATATAACTTCATGATCTGTATTTGTTAGCTGGTCATTTAGGCATCTGCCAAGCTGGCCTTTACAACCTAAAACTAGAATTTTCATTTTTTAAGATCAGCCAATAACGGAGCATTTGCATCTTTCTCTGATAACTTAGGGTTATCAATTGGCCAAGGAATATTTAGATCAGGGTCGTTCCACAACAGACTCCCCTCATCAGAGGGATCGTAATAGTCAGTACACTTATATTCGAAATCTGCGGTTTCTGAAAGCACTAAAAAACCATGGGCAAATCCCGGTGGCACCCAAAATTGAGTTTTATTCTCTTCGGAAAGGATTACCGCTTCCCATTGCCCATATGTTGGCGAGCCTTGGCGTACATCCACAGCAACATCATAAACCTCACCTCGAACTACCCTAACCAATTTTCCCTGAGGTTTAGTTTTTTGGAAGTGCAACCCACGCAATACACCTCTTGATGAGCGTGAGTGGTTATCTTGAACAAAGGGCAAAGAAATACCCGCAAGATCTGCATATCTATCTGCTTGAAATGTTTCCAAGAAAAACCCGCGCTCATCACCAAATACTTTAGGCTCAATAATCACACAGTCTTTTAATTTAGTTTTAATCACATTCATTTATAGCCACCTGCAACCTTAGCCAAATACTCACCATAGTTGGTCTTTTTTAGAGCATCAGCTTGTTTTAACAATTTTTCTTTTGTTATCCACCCTTGATGGAACGCAATTTCTTCCAAGCAAGCCACCTTAAGACCCTGACGATGCTCAACTGTTTGTACAAATTGACCTGCTTCAATCAATGAATCATGAGTACCCGTATCAAGCCAAGCAAAACCACGACTTAAGAGCTCAACTGTTAGGTCCCCTCTATTTTGGTAGGCATTATTAATATCAGTAATCTCTAGTTCGCCTCGGGCAGAAGGCTTTATAGCTTTTGCAATTTCAATCACATCATTATCGTAAAAATATAACCCTGTTACCGCGAAATTTGATTTAGGGGTGTTTGGCTTTTCCTCAATTGAGGTAACTTTGCCATTAGTATCAAAATCAACTACACCAAATCTTTCAGGGTCTTTTACATGGTATCCAAAAATAGTTGCACCATTTTCTTTTGAAGTCGCTGCTTTTAAATTTGTGGTGAAATTTTGCCCATAAAAAATATTATCACCAAGGACTAGTGCAACATTACTATCACCAATAAAATCTTCACCTATTAAAAAGGCTTGAGCTAGGCCATCGGGACTTGGTTGAATGGCATACTCGATTTCAACACCAAAATCAGAGCCATCGCCCAATAAACGTTGATAACCTGACATATCTTCAGGTGTTGAAATAACCAAAATTTCTTTAATACCCGCAAGCATTAATACAGAAATCGGGTAATAGATCATTGGCTTGTCATAAACAGGCAATAACTGCTTGGAGACACCTTTGGTGATTGGATGAAGGCGCGTTCCTGAACCGCCGGCTAATACAATTCCTTTGTAATTTGTGGTCATATTATTCTCCTAAACGCTCAAGGCGGTAGGCACCCGAAAGCACTCTCTCCCACCACTGGGGATTATCCAAATACCACTGAACAGTTTTGCGCAAACCAGTTTCAAAGGTTTCCTCTGGAACCCAACCTAATTCACGCTCAATTTTTGAAGCATCAATGGCATAACGCGCGTCGTGACCAGGACGATCTTTAACAAAGGTAATTAAATCTCGATAACTTTTAACACCTGCTGGCTTTTCTGGAGCAAGTTCTTCAAGTAAATCACAGATAGTTTCAACTACCTCAAGATTAGTTTTCTCATTATGCCCACCAATATTATAGGTCTCACCAATTTCACCTTCCGTAACGACCTTTATAAGTGCTTTAGCATGGTCTTCCACATACAGCCAATCACGTATCTGTGAGCCATCACCATAAATAGGTAATGGCTTACCATGTATCGCATTTAAAATAACATGGGGAATCAACTTTTCAGGGAAATGATAAGGACCATAATTATTCGAACAGTTAGTAATTATAATCGGTAATCCGTAAGTTCGCCCCCAAGCACGAACCAAATGATCAGAGGCTGCTTTACTTGCAGAATAAGGTGATGATGGCGAATAAGGCGTTTGCTCTGTAAATAAATCGTCCGTGCCTTCTAAATCACCATAAACTTCATCAGTAGAGATATGATGAAATCGAAACTGGTCTCTTTTATCTTCATCAAGACTTTCATAATAATGCCGTGCAGCCTCAAGAAGATTGAAAGTACCCACAATATTGGTATCAATAAAATCAGCTGGCCCATCAATTGAGCGATCGACATGACTTTCTGCTGCTAGATGCATTACACAGTCAGGACGATGCTGTTTAAATACTCTATCTAGTGCCTTTGCATCACAAATATCCAATTGTTCGTGAGAATAGCTTTGTGAGCTATCAACATCAGACAATGAATCAAGGTTACCTGCGTAGGTTAATTTGTCTAGATTAACTAGGTGGTAGTTGGTTTGATTCATGATCGAGCGAACTACCGCGCTACCGATAAAGCCTGCACCTCCAGTTATTAATATTTTCAAAATTTGACCTATTAATGTATTAAACGAACTTCCATACGATTAATTAAAGTTTAAATTATCAAACTTTAAAGTAAGTTGTTTTAATGGTTTATTTTAGCACTTAGCATCTAAAAATAAATCTAATCATGCTACGTGTATGCCAAGTAAAATGTTGTAGGTTTTTAAAAGTCTTTCTTCTTGCATCATGCATTGCATATTCCGAACCAACAATACCCACTTTTTCTCCCCCTCGATTAATTCTTTTACATATATCCGCATCTTCAAGATACATGAAATATTTAGTATCAAAACCCGATATTCTGTTAAAAGCACGACTGCTAAAAACCATAAACATACCAGCAACCCAATCAACAGGAAGTATATCTGAATAACTTAACAATGAAGTTTCATAATCACTGCTACGAGATGAAGAAAAATAGCGCTTGATCAGTCTAAAAATTGAGGGATATTTTCTAAAACTATCCTCTATCTTCATGTCAGGGGAGTAAATTAATGGAGAAACTAGCTCATATTTATCTTCTAATGGTAATACAAAAGATGAAAAATTGAATTTGTCCATAATCCTAATGTCCGGATTAAGAACTACAAAAAGATCACTTTGGGTTTTTTTGAATGCTTGGTTATGATTGTCACCGAAGCCAAGAGGATATTTATTAATTTGCAAAATAACTGGCAAACCAAAATCAGAATAATCAACCATTTCAGGAATATTTTGAGTAATAATTATCTTTACAGAAGAGAAACCACTATAGTCAAGTTTAGATAAATCACCCAATAGATTTAATATTATATCTCCATTACAGTGACTGACTATGCTTATTACAAGTTTGGGATTAGTCAAAATCATATTTAAACCTTTTGCTATTGTAATTTGGTTTATTTAAAAAAATAAACTCAAAAATCAAGGCTCGCAGTTGAGCCTCTATACATTATTCAATTTTTTCTATTTCCAAAAACGATCAATTCTATAATTAGGCTTGACATAGGTAAAAACTTAATTTGATACATAACTTTAGCAGGGAATATTTTATAAGCTAAAAACCTTTGACTGATTTTACTTACATTTGCAGTATAGAAAAGTAAATATGCATTACCAAGAGCGTTTCAATAATCTTCTTAAGATTCTTTATTTTATACATTTTTCCATATGATATGAATTTTTTGGATTAAAAAAAGTACAAGTCTTTCAAGAAAGGTATTTGTAATAGCTTCATTTTCAGCATAAAAAATCATTACCCAAAGATTTACAATTATGGTTATGAATTTATTTGCAATGATTTGATTAAAAACACAAAAAGCTTTAGACGATCTGTAACTTTAGTCCATAAACACCTTGTGCTACTTTTACCAGATTCAGATAAATTATTGCAGTGCCTTCGATAAATCACCTTCGGCTCTGATTCAAAATGGAATGCTTGCTGTATTTTAGCAAAAGCTACCAAAGCCCAGTCATGCATAGGTACCAAATCATCCATATTAAGGAAAAGCGGAATATACTCCCTTGAAAAGGATAGACTGCATCCTGGGTGACAGCTTTTGAAAATAGCGCGAAAAAGAGTATTAGCAGGAGCAACTAATCTTGAAAATAGATCAATATATTTCAGATTATCTTTGTCTGACTGCGCTACTATCAAGTCGACTGCAACCACTTTTGCAAATTTGTGATGTTCTAGTACTGATGTAATTCTACCCTCAATCCAAATATCATCCTGATCAGAAAGGAAGACAATTTTGCCTGATGCATAGGCAACTGCATTCTTAAAATTCTCAATCACCCCCAACTGTGGACCATGCAATAGTTTTATTCTAGAGTCCTCGAATTTAGCAATTAATGACAAAGTGCTATCTGTGCTACCATCATCAGAAATTATAAGCTCATCCTCAATATTAAGTTGTTCAAGAATACTTATAATTTGAGCTTCAATATAATCTTGACCATTGAAGCAAGCCATACAGACTGATAGCGTCATAGAAATTACCTAAAAAATAAATTTATTAATCAGAATGTCTCAATGAAACAAGAATTTTAACAACACTTTAAGCGAGAACGGGTAACCCTTGATTGCCATACTTTTAATAATTCTGAATGCGAATATAAAAAGCCAAAAAAGCCTTCCAAATCTCTTATATTTAAAGTAATAAGCTCTTTCCGAAGCAACTATACTCATTTGCCGAGACTCACCAAGTTTAATTCCGTCTCTTACAGAGAGGCAATGTTGCATTTTGCTTGAAAGAACATAAAAATTTAAGCCAAATGAATAAATCTTGTGACAAACCACATGATCCAAAAAGTCAAGCTCAAACGAAGGGTCTACTAATTTAAGAAAAACTTTAGGATCAAAAATACTTCCAGAGTTTATGCCTATAAATTTGATTTTCCTGTAGGCGCCCTCGACAACATTTGACTTTTCAAAACCGCAACCGCTTAACTTAATCGGGGAGACTACTAAGTTATTTTGATCTAATAGGATCGGGTAAACAACTGGAATTTTGTCACTAACTATATTGCTGGCACGCTTGAGATAGTTGATGTCAACTTCAGTATCCTGATCAAAAAAACCAATGCTTTTATGTTGAACGCTTAAACAACGCTCACAAGCATCTATGTAATTTTTTGCAAGATACAAATTATCATTATTATTTATAATTTCGAAATTTTCTGATAATTCCATATCAAAATTACATTCCCCATTTACATACACCAAGACAACATCGCTGTAACCTGAGTTTAGCAACGATCGCAAGGCAAGTGAGTCACTAAGCTTTATATTGTAAATTACTATTGCTAAGTACATTTGTAATACCTTGATTTTGACGATAAAAAGACCAAATCCAAAAACCTATTATCCAGCAAACAATTGTCATCCCTATCGGATTAGTGACATAGGGGTTGAATATACTTTGAAAGTAAATTAACACTAAAACTATATGACTAACATGAACTCTGGTACTACATATTATTTTAGAAATTGAGACCAAGCATGGTGCCAAGAAAAACAAAAGTCCCACTAAACCAGTTTTATACAGCAACTGAAGGTAAGCAAACTCAATAACAAGATCACCATTTATTTGAACTCCAAAACCTTTTCCAAATAACCAACTATAAAAGTCTAGTCTTGCTAAAACATAATCAATATCTGCATATCTAACAAAGTCACTATCGATCTTAATAAAAAATTCAGAAAAAATAATAGACGCCATAATTCCAAATATGGAAATTGTTAATAATATTATTCTCTCAAAGACATCTCGCTTGACAACAATCGTAAGAATCACCCCTGCCAAACCAGTCAATAGGAATCCTCTTGATTCCATCAAAAAAGCTGAAAATAAAGCAAGAACAATATAGGTAAACCCGTAACGTCGATCCATAAAAAGTGGAATTGCAAGGAAAATAAATAAAAACCCTTTGTAAACAAAACTAGTTTGACCTCTAAAAAAAAACTCTCCTGTATTGTTAATTATGTAGAACACTTCAAATGGTATTATCTCAGTCGCCAATAAATAATAACCTATATAAAAAGATATAATTAGAATCAATGCAGAGCATCGTAAAAATACATCAAACTTATCATTGAAATATTTAGCTGAATAGAAGAAAAAAGGAAATATTAATAGTGGGAAATATAATCTCAAATCTGAAACAATATTTTGAGGCTCGTAACCATTTGCTAAACCTAATGTGGAGTACAAAGATAAATATATTAAAAATGAAAGCCAAATATAGAATACTTTTACTGGCGTCGTACTTAGAAAAAGATAAAAACAGGTCAGAGGGAGAACACTAAAAAACAAAAGTATTCGAAAAGTTATCGTCTCAGAAAATTCACCGTAGAACCTTCCACCTCCTCCCAGCATTATTTCCAACATCAAAGCATAAGCCAAAAACTTAATCATATGCTAGCTCAAGTGTTTTCAAAATTCTGCGAGATGCATTAGAGTCTCTAAAGGTGATGAGGCTTTTTCTTATTTCGGTATATCTGGCTGTGTAATCCTCATTATATTGAATGGCTTTACACAAGTCAGAGATATCTTCTAAACGCTCACTTGGAAAATATAAATTAATATCATCGTATGTTTCACGACTGTATTGATTATACCAGGTAACATCTGGCAGATAACAATAAACGGGTATCTCAAGAAAGTAGGCATCAACTAAAATACTGCTTACATCTGTAACCAAAATGTCTGCATCGTTAATAGAAAATCCTTTGGATACATAAATATTAGAACAACTATTGAGTTTTTTTAGAGTTATTGACCTTATTTTCTGCACTGGATGCATCTCAATATATAAATCAGCTCCTAAGACAATCAATTCGTTATTCAATCTCTCGAAGCTCTCAATATGATCATCAAGTGGACTAAAGTATTCATTAAATTCTGATCGGAATGTTGGAGAATATAAAATACTTTTTTTACCCTTATTATGTTTTTTTGGCTTGTATGAATCATATCTAGAATACCCAGTGACAAATACGTTTTTCTGATTAGTTTTAAAAGCTGACGAAAAGCGTATTTTATCAATGTTGTTTAACGCAAATATATAGTCATGCTTCTCGAACCAATATGGTTTAATTATTTTACGTAATATTGAACGAAATTTACTTTCACTACTAAGCATATTATCGAATCCAATTTTTTTTATTGGAAATCCATGCCATAACATTACTCTTTTTACTCGGCTAGAGAGCAAATAGGGTAGAAATTCAGACCAATGCGAGTGTGTGTAAAAAACATAATCACAACGTAACTGGACCCAAAATCCTTTTACAGAATATGCATAGATCACCCTATCGGAAACTAATGTTCTATCCTTAACAATAAAGTAGGAATGCTTGTTATATTTTTTGTGAATACTCCACAGAGCTTTTGAATTGTCCGAAACCCGAACACCCATCCACGAACCAAACAAAACAAGACCTTTCTTTCGTGGCACAAAAAAGGATATTACAAATAAAAAATATTTTATAACTATCAATTTAAAATTTTCCGTATACCATTTACTCTAAAGTACACTATGACAAGCTCAGCAAAAAAAATGGCGGGTAGAATTTTCAGTATCGGATCATCTTGCATTACTGACAAACAGTTTAAAAATGTATAAGTGGCAATAAATACGATCAATCCATACCAGTTACCTTTCTCAATAACGGAAAGTAAATTTTTTGGCCCAAGAACTGGATAACCAAAAATAATTGAGATAATTGCAAGAATACCAATTATTGCGAAGTACGGTATTAGATTAAAACTATCGATTGATTGACTCCCAAAAATTTTAAGCCAAGTCCCTTCAAAAAAATTATAAACTAGCAAAGTTCCAATAACGTCAAGCATTATTAAGAGGCTAACTATTTTTACAACCCTCTCTAGCTCATAATTATTGTTCATTGAAATATAAAGTGGTGTAGAAATAGATTGAACGATTAACACACCTGCTCTATATAATTGATCAGCCAAAGAATATATACCAACAACATTAAGCCCTGCTGTAAGACTTAATAAATAAACCGGTGAAGAGTTTAAAAGCAATGATGGAACGCGACCTTTTAATACCACAAACCCATCATTTAACATCGTACTCATATTAGTCAGTTCATATGATTTTATGTTTGATACTATGATTTTACTCCAAAATATATAAAGTAAAATTGCTACATTGGTAAGAAAAGTGCCGAACACCCAATAATTGAAATACTCGAAAGCCTGACTAAAACTAGAAAAAATAACACTTACGAGAAAAAACGTTTTTCCAAAAATTATACATAATGCTGTGATGTCATTTCTTCCAAGCGTAACCATTATCTGAATTGGATTAATTATGTTTGCAAAAAATAAGAAAAATAAAGAAAAGAAATATTTTTTTAATATTGAAAATTCAAATAACTGATACCAGTTCGCTATTAAGAAAACAAACAATATAAATGCAATAAAGACTAAGGTTATGATGAGTCGTATTATCAGGATATTAAAAAATAATTTTTTCTCAATTCCTTTTTTAACTTTTATATATTTGACAAGCGTTATTTGGAAACCCCATTCATTAACAAGAGCCACTACACCGCCAAAAACAACAAGCATCGAATATTCACCAAATTGCTCAAAGCCCAAGCTATTCAATATTAAACTAAGTGTTATAAGTGGAATAAAAACGCTAGAAATCTGTCCTACAAGATTCCAAGAAACTTGTTTAGTTAATTTTTTTTGATCATGCATAAACTAAGTCTATCTTCTTATATTAGAGGGAATAAAAAAATTTTATCCATAATTTCGATTTTATTAAAAATAAATATATTGATCGCTATTTAACCAAAATGGGTCCTATAGAGAGTAGAAATCAAAAGCACCTTGCTCGTTAAAATAACGAGTAAATTGGGGTTGCCAATCATCTTTCTCTTTTGTTAAAAATCAAAAAATAATTTCTGAAATTTATTTTTTAATGCTTTTAATTTTTAATTTATAGTAAGTTAAATATTTTTGCAGATAAAAGGGATAGAAAGTTAAAAAATAGTTATATTTTTCTAGAAACCAAAATATGCTCAACAATTTCAGTTGTTGAAATCGATGGGGTTCTAGGAAGATAGGCTACCTCACATATATCATTTAGATTATCAAATTTACCCTTCCAATCATCACCCATCACTAAAACATCAGCTTTATACTTCAAAATATACTCCCTTTTTTTTTCGAGTGATTCTTCAAAGAAACATTTATCAACATATTTAATTGCATCCACAATCAACATCCGTTGACTTTGGTCGCATATTGGCATCTTATTTTTTTTCTTCAAATTTAACCTATCAGTAGAAATTCCTACAATTAATTTATCACCATATGCCGCAGCACGCTTGAGAATTTTCAAATGACCTACATGAAATACATCAAAAGTACCAAAAGTTATTACTGTTTTGCTCATAATTTAGGGAAAACTCCGTATGAGATTTTTTAAGAGGTAATCAATTTTACAGCTTTATTGTCAATGCAATAATGAGATACTTTAAATAATTTATAATATATTTTTATATTCTAATACGCTTTTGTTCAAATTAATTAAAATAAATTTAGTCACTAACGTTGAGAGTTTTGCCTCAAGTTGTTTAAAATTCACTATATTTGATTCGATATAACCTGATTCACCGGTGATCAGTCACATCATATTATTATTAGATTAATCATGATGATGTTTCTTTTTACAGACTCCAGAAACTCCGTAAACCACCCTTTAAAATGCGATAAGAGCTATTATCGACTATTAAATTGAGCCAAAGGCTCTTAACTTTTATCCTCTAAAGAATCCTCAATCTGTTTCTTCTTGATTAACTTTTTTAGGCTCAATTCCTCTTTCTTACTCATAATATATGCGGCAACAGCCAAGAGTAATATGCCAGAGGCTTCAAAGATGATATTGACTGAATCAAGTCCTTTGGTTTGGATAACGATCATTCGGGTCAGTGCTGTAATGGCAATAATTAGGGGTAGCGTTACAGGGATTCTGTTTTCTTTGTAGAAGACACCAACCATGCCAAGCACCTCGGCGTAGATAAACAATAAGAA
>Ga0209533_1005550_pt1 | contig 10713 bp, 10 predicted proteins | sample COG_04_FD_184748 | JGI IMG/M metagenome (GOLD analysis project Ga0209533, IMG submission 184748) | Pelagic Microbial community sample from North Sea - COGITO 998_met_04 (SPAdes) (version 2) | ecosystem: Environmental > Aquatic > Marine > Neritic zone/Coastal water | place: Helgoland, sampling... | reverse complement strand
TGTCCTCTGCCCTCTGCCCTCTGTCCTCTGCCCTCTGCCCTCTGTCCTCTGCCCTCTGATAAATGAACTGGAACCTACTAAAGCGTAAAAAAGCTAAAGCCGAATCCACATCCGGTGCCTACGCCGAACTGGATCAGCTCATCCGCCTACGCTTCGAAACGCAGGATTTTTCCCTACGCCCCACCCAGCCAGTCACCAGTGTGCTCAGCGGACGCTACGGCTCCAAACTCCGTGGACGCGGCATGGACTTTGTCGAAATCCGACGCTACCTAGCAGGCGACGACACCCGCACGATGGACTGGAAAGTCACCGCCCGCACACGCCAGCCCCACGTGCGCGTCTGTGCCGAAGAAAAGGATCGCGCCGTGCTCATGATCGTCGACCAACGTCAAAACATGTTTTTCGGCACCAAGCGACAAATGAAGTCCGTCACTGCCGCCGAGTGTGGTGCCGTCGGCGTCTGGCGTGCCCTCGCATCCGGCGACCGCGCCGGAGCCATCATTTTCAACGACGACGAAACCGTCGCCGTGCGCCCGCAACGCAGCGAGGCCAATGCGATGACGATTCTCGGGCACATCGTGCGCATGAATCACGCGCTCAAAGTCGACACCGACCAGCAGCACAACCCCAACGCACTCAACAACGCCCTGCGCCGCGCCGCGCAGATCGCCAAACACGACGTGTTAATCGTCATCGTCTCCGACATGGCAGGCGTCGACGCCGACAGCGAACGCATCGTCGCACAAATGGCAGCCCACAACGACGTGCTCACCATCATGACGCACGACCAAGCTCGCCTCGATGCCTTCAGCGACTCGCTCAACGTATCCAACGGCACGCACCAAACCGAAGTCAACTTCACCGAAAAAACCACCCGCGACCACCTCAAAGCCGACTTTGACCAAGAACAGCAGAAACTAGAAAAGCACCTACGCCGCCTAGCCGCCCCCATGCTCATGATCAGCAACGGCGAAGACACCGTCACTCAACTACGCCGCCTCTTCGGCGTGCCGATTCGATAAATGTAACGCCAACGTCCCCAAGACGTAGGGGCTTTGCTCGCGAAGACCGCGACAACACAGCAACGCCCCAAACGACCAAAAACCTCTCGCCACCACCGCAAGCACCCACCCTCTCGAAGAACCGCAACCATCTGCACACGCGCGGTCTTCGCGAGTTATTATGCCCCATGGGTGCAAAGCCCCTACAAATAGAAACCTAACATTGGAACCCGAATCACAAAGCCTCAGCAATTTACAGGACATCGTCTTGCCAGCCGCGCCCAGCTTCTGGCCTCCGGCGAGCGGCTGTTGGATACTCGTAGCCCTCATTCTAATGCTACTGATCACCGTGACATGGTTCATCGCACAATCCCGTCAACGTAACGCCTACCGCCGCGCAGGACTCACACTACTGCAGTCAGCCAATACCGTTTACGATATCAACGTTGTGCTCAAACGCGTCGCGCTCGCCGTGTTTCCACGCGAGCAAGTCGCCGCACTCCATGGTGAACACTGGATACAGTTCATGCAGTCCACCTGCGAAGGCGAACAATTCGCAACGCTTAGCCAATCGGCCGAAGGCACGCCCGCCATCGAATCCATCCGTGCCAGCGCACGCACCTGGATCCGCAAACACCAAGCTCAAGCTGCCAAGTGATTCTTCTCGCATATCCTTGGCTACTCATCCTGCTACTTCTGCCGCTCATCGCGCGCATGTTGCTGCCAGCATACCAGCCACAAAAGCCTGCACTCTGGGCACCGTGGTATGCGCGCGTCGTCAACTTGCTCAAAGGCCACGCAGCACCTAAGACACACACAGCACCCCAATCTCGGAACCAACTCATAACAATTTGGGCAATCTGGGCCCTACTAGTGTTTGCACTCGCCCGCCCTCAATTCCTCGATGAGCCCATCACCTATGTCGTTCCGACCCGTGACTTGCTGCTCATCGTCGACCTATCGGGCTCCATGGAAGCCAACGATTTCACTGCACCCGACGGCGAAAAGATCGACCGCCTCACTGCCGTCAAATCAGTGCTCAATGAATTCCTCGAACGCCGCCAAGGCGACCGTGTCGGCCTCATCGTATTTGGCAATGCCCCGTTCGTGCAAGTGCCCTTCACGCAAGACCTCGATGCCTGCCGCATCCTACTAGACCAAACCACCGTGCGCATGGCGGGCCCGCGCACCGCATTTGGCGACGCCATCGGCCTAGGCATCACACTTTTCGAACGCAGCGAAGTCGAAGACCGCGTCATCATCGCACTCACCGATGGCAACGACACGGGCAGTAAGGTCCCACCTGCGGAAGCGGCCAAGATCGCAATAGACAAAGACGTTAAGATTCACGTCGTCGGCGTCGGTGATCCCACTACCACAGGTGAGGATGCCCTCGATGAAGAGGCGCTCACCACTGTCGCTGCGACCACTGGTGGACAGTATTTCCATGCCAATAACCGAGATGAGCTTGAATCCATTTATACCGAACTCGACCGCATCGACTCCCGCGAGGTCGAGTCTGAAAGCTATCGCCCGCGCCACGAGCTCTTCTATTGGCCACTCGCTGCAATGCTAGTGCTCAGTTGCACCCAAGTTCTGCTGCGCACAAATCGAAAGGAGGCGCAACATGGCTGACTTCCACTTTCTACGACCTTGGTGGCTACTCGCGATCCTGCCGTGCGCATTGCTTTGGCTGCGCGCATGGCAACAATCGACCTCACTCGGCAATCTGGCCAAAACCGTCGATCCGCACCTGCTCAAGCACCTAGTGATTGATGTGAACTCGACCAAATATTTCCGCCCGCCTCACTTACTCGCGGCCACACTCGTATTAACAATACTAGCACTCGCGGGACCCAGTTGGAAACAAACTCCTGCGCCCTTTGCCGATGCCCAAGCCGGCCTGTTCGTGATCCTGCGTGTCAGCCCGACGATGCTAGCCGCCGATGTGCAGCCGACTCGACTTGAGCGCGCGCGACACAAGCTTTCCGACCTGCTCGAAGCACGCGCTGGCACCGCCACGGGACTCATTGCCTACAATGGCAGTGCGCACCTCGTCATGCCACTGACAAAAGATGACCGCATCATTATCACCATGGCTGAAAGCCTCAGCCCCGAAATCATGCCCCGCGATGGCGACGCCTTGGCCGACGCGCTCAAGCTCGCTCACAGCTTTTTTGAACGCGCCAACATGGCTGGCTCCATTCTAGTCATCACCGACAGCGTCACTCAAAGCGACGGCCTCAGCAGTCCACTGCCCGTGCAGTTTTGGTCCATTCAGTCACCACAAGCCCCCGTCACCGCCGAGATTCAGACTGCCGCACGCCAACTAAACGCCTCCGTCACAAAACTCAGCATCGACGACACGGACGTGCAAAAAATCGCCGGACGCGCCCAATCAGACTTTGCCAACACCAGCAACGACGCACTCGGCAACCACTGGCAAGACGGCGGCTATACAGTGCTACCGCTACTCGCCCTCCTGTATTTGCTCAACTTCAGAAAGGGCTGGCAGCTATGATCACAAATATCATCAAGATTCTATGGTGCCTGATTATGCTGATACTCGCAGCGAGCATGTTCACCAATACCGGAAACGTTCGGCGCCCCGACGATCTAGGCTACAATCTGTATTCGAAAGGTAAATACAAGGAAGCCAGCCAAACCTTCACCAACAGCGAGTGGCAAGCCATCGCACTCTATCGTGCAGGCGACTTCAAAGCCGCCGCCAATATCTTTGCGGGCTACGACACGCCCGAAGGCTGCTTCAACCACGGCAACGCACTCGTCTTTCAAGGCAACTATACCGCGGCAGTCGATCGCTACAGCCGCGCCCTTGAATTACGCCCGAATTGGACAGCCGCCGCAACCAATCACGACATCGCACTCACCCGCGCCAAGTTACTCGAATTCCAAGGAGGTGAAGGCACCGGCGGCAAACTCGGCGCCGATGACACCATCATCTCCAACCAGCCCCCCACCGATACATCCAACGACCAGACAGAAATCGTCGAAGACACTGCACCGATCAGTGATGCCGATCTCCGCGCCGTCTGGCTACGACAAGTGCAAACCAATCCAGCCGATTTCTTAAAATCAAAATTCCGCTACCAAGCCAGTCAGGAGGCACAAAAATGAGTGCACAATTTATTTGTAGGGGCTTTGCTTGCCAAGACCGCGCCGCCACAGAAATATCCCAAACGCCCAAAGACCTCCGAAACCACTATAACGCTGCAAGCGCCAACAAACAACGCAACCACCTGCACATGGGCGGTCTTCGCGAGCAAAGCCCCTACGTCCTGTTCCCCTACGTCTTCTTCCTCCTTTTCTTTCTCGCATCCCTCGCCCACCTCCACGCCGCGGACGACATCGTCGTGCGCACCCACATCACCCCCGACTCCGTCTGGGTCGGCCAGCGCATGACGCTGCAAATCGACGTGCTCGGTAAAGATGGCTGGGCGCAAATCACCGACCTAGCGACTCTCGAAATCCCCAATTGCTACCTGCTCCCTTCCGGTAATAGTCGCGTGCGGCTCCAAGAACAAATCGATGGCGCGGACTATTCCGGTCAACGCTACGAACTCTCGCTCTACCCACAACGCAATGGTTCCATAATAATCCCAGCACTGTCACTCCCCGTAAAGATACAGACATGGGGAGCCGGAGCAGGCACCGAAGCGCAGATCGTCTCCACCAAGCCACGCACCATCGACGCGAAGCTCCCAGCCGGCGTGCCAAATGTGCAAAGCTTCGTCGCGGCCTCCAAATTCACAGTGACTCAGACATGGAGCTCCAACGCCGACGACTTCACCGTCGGTGATGCCCTCAAACGCAGCATTCAGCTATCAGCAGATAACTTACCGGCCATGCTACTGCCGACCATTGCGTATCCGGAAATCGAACATCTCAGCTGCTACCCCGAAACACCAGAGCTCCGCGATGCGACCAAGCAATCCACCCCGATCGGGCAACGCAACGAATCCATCACTTATATCTTTGAATCCAATGGCACCGCCGAATTGCCGACCTACAGCTTCCAATGGTGGAACCCCAGTAGCGAAACGCTACAGACGATCACACTCCCGGGGCGCAGCGTGCAACTCAGCGGCGGAGCAGTCGTGCCCCCCGAAACCGAAAATCATACCAAGGAATCCGCCCACAGACGCAGCTTAAAATATGCCTATACCCTTTTGACAATCATCATCGCCACACTAAGCTATTGGTGTTTGCAACGTCACAGAGCAAAGCAGCTCGACTCCCAACCCCGCGAAACAGTTCTGTTCAAACAGCTCAACGCCCTGCCACACACCAATCCAGAAATTCTACAACACACACTGGTATGGGTCGATTGCCTCACGGCTGGTCACCACACGCTCAGTGATTTTTTAAACACTTTCGCCGACACTGCCACTCAGGAAATCGCGGCCAACTTGCTACGCGACCCGACTCAAACAATCGACCTCACTGCATTCAAATCCGGACTATGCGCCGCCCGCCGCGATTACCTCAAAGCCCAAACCAAGCAACGTCGCACAGAGACAGCCGAACGTCTGCTACCTCCACTCAACGGATAACGACACACCTACTTTCGCACACATACAATACTAACCTAAAAAACTACCAATGAAGTATATCGATACCAACCGACTGACAAAAGTCGTCGGCCTAACCATCGCCGCGCTGAGTAGCACCTCGCTGTTTGCCGCGGACAAACCAAACATCCTCGTCATCTGGGGCGACGACATCGGCGTGCACAACATCAGCGCTTACAACCACGGCATCATGGGCTACCAAACGCCCAACATCGATCGCCTCGCCAAGGAAGGCGCACTGTTCACCGACTCGTATGCTCAACAAAGCTGCACAGCCGGTCGCGCATCCTTCATTCTAGGCCAACATCCGTTCCGCACAGGCCTACTCACCATCGGTATGCCAGGCTCCGACCATGGCATTCCTGACTGGGCACCGACCCTAGCCGACCTAGTCAAAGACCATGGCTACATGACCGCCCAATACGGCAAGAATCACCTTGGGGACCAAGACCAACACCTCCCGACTGCCCACGGGTTCGACGAGTTCTACGGTAACCTTTACCACCTCAATGCCGAGGAAGAGCCTGAAACGTATTACTACCCCAAAGACCCCGAGTTCGTTAAAAAATATGGACCACGCGGTGTCATCCGCTCGACTGCGGACGGCAAGATCGAAGATACCGGACCAATGACGCGTAAGCGCATGGAAACCGCGGACGAGGATTTCCTCGCCAATGGCCTGGACTTCATCGAACGTGCCGACAAAGCCGACAAGCCATTTTTCATGTGGTTCAGTAGCACGCGTATGCACGTGTGGACTCGCCTGAAGCCGGAGTCCCGCGGCGTCACTGGCATTGGCCTCTACCCCGACGGCATGGTCGAGCACGACGGTCACATCGGCCAAATCCTCGCGAAACTAGACGAGCTTGGCATCGCCGACAATACGATCATCATTTACAGCACCGACAACGGAGCGGAAACCATGACATGGCCCGACGGCGGCATCACCCCGTTTAAAGGCGAAAAAGGCACCACTTGGGAAGGTGGCTTCCGCGTGCCGATGATTGTTAAATGGCCCGGTGTCATCAAAGGCGGCACTAAGATCAACGAGATCATCTCGCAAGAGGACTGGATCCCAACACTGATGGCAGCCGTCGGTGAGCCCGAGATCAAAGAAAAGCTCAAAGAAGGCTACACTGCAAACGGCAAAGAATGGAAGGTGCATCTGGATGGCTACAACTTCATGCCCTACTTCACCGGCGAAGTCGACGAAGGCCCGCGTGAACAGATCTTCTACTTCGGACAAGGCGGAGAGCTCAACGCAATCCGCTGGAATGATTGGAAAGTGCACTTCGCCACGATTGAAGGTAATATCTTTGATGGCGTCCGCTTCGAAGGCGGTTGGCCCAAGGTCATACACCTGAAAGCCGACCCCTACGAGCACGCATGGGAACACTCTGAAATGTATCTGCGCTGGATGGGAGACAACATGTGGCTATTCGTTCCAGTTCAGGACGAAATCCAGAAATTCCTCGGATCTCTGAATGGCTACCCCTTCCAAGAGGGACAGAATCTGAATGCTGGAGATATTAATTATCAATCCCTCAAGGCACTTCAAATCCTGAAGCAGCTCAACGAAAAGGGACTGTTCGAACGCCCGGGTAATTAACGCAACCGCCCTCCCGAGTCATGTCTACGAGTGCGAGTCCCCTCCAGGGCTCGCACTTTTTTTGTGCCGATCGATACGAACCACCCAAACAAACTGACAGATCTCAACGAAGATTCCGAAGGCCATTCACGGTTTACAACACGACCAGTCAGGATAATCTATCAGGTATTCAATATAAACCATACAGTTGGGCAACCTGTTGCCTCTTGAGTCTAATTTTAGCGCCTTCATTACAGCCACTGGCTGCCGAGGAAGACACTGGATTTGACTTTGGTGGATTCGAACGCCGACAGGCCGCCCGAGAACAATATCCGGAACTCCCTCAGCGGCTCGAAAATCCCTTAGCACGCATTCATTTGCTCCCCATCAGTTTTAGTTATGTCGATGGCGGTGGCACTGACAGCAATGGCGAAGTCTACTCAACCGAGTTCGCGCCACGAATCCCGTTCACAATCAACGAGCGCTGGCACGTGCTCTTGAAATCTGACATTCGCTGGATCAAGCAGCGAAATGTATTCAATGACACCACCCAAGAAGGTTGGTCGGATATGAAGCTGAGCTTCTTCGCGACGCCTGAGCGTTCACTCGGCAAGAATATGTATTGGGGACTCGGACCAACGCTACTACTACCCACTGCCTCCGAGGATCTACTCGGAACAGATAAAGTCAGCGTCGGCCCCAGCATTGGCATCTATGGACAAGATGAAACATGGACCACGGGCATATTGATGAGTCACATCTGGTCGGTCGCAGGCGATAGCGACGCCCCAGACATCAGCCTGACACGCCTAGAACCACAACTCGCCTACACCGCAACGACTGCCACCACTTTCGCTCTCAGCTCAGAAACACTTTACGACCATGAAAACGACTACTGGTCTGTGCCGCTTGAGTTTCGCATCAGCCAGCTCACTTTATTTCGTAAACGGCCAATTCAGTTCGGGCTCGGCTTTAAATATTATCTAACAGACGAGCGTTACACCCCTGACTGGGGCATAGAGCTTCAAATTTCGATCCCGATCGAAACATCCCGCTTCAAACGACTGAAACGCGCACTCGGCATCTAGCTCCGAATTACTCCATCACCTCAGTCAACACAGCGCCCACACTCCCCGAAGGTGCCTGCAGCCCGAGGTAAGCCGACAGCGTCGGAGCCAAGTCCACCGTATGCACCTCGCGATGTATCGTCTGCGCCTCTAAATCTGCTCCAGCGAAAATGATCGGCACATAGGTATCATAGCGCCACGGCGAACCGTGCGTGCAGGCCACATGCAAGCCGTCGAAATCCGCGATGAACCACTGCGGCTCAAATACCACATAGACATCACCGGAGCGCTTGAGGTGATAATTATTCACCACCGCTCGATATACCGGCGTGTCCGAGGTTTCGCCGCGAGCGAGGGCTTTGCTAGAAACCGCGAGTGCCACGCCTGCAAATTTCGTCAACTCCTCCGCGACCGCCTGCTCCACTTCAGCCTGATCGATACCCTGCTCACTGAGCACGGACTGGTTCAAATACACGTAGGGGTGTTCATATGTTTCAATCAGTTCCTCACCTATTCCAAAGCGCTCTTTCAATCGTTCAAAAGCTGGCGCTTTATCCCACGTATCCGGCTCCACATAATTCACATCGAAGCCATACTGCTGCAACGAACCAGGCGCCTCCGGCCCACCATGATCGGCAGACAACACAATCAATGTGTCATCCAGACCCACCACATCATCCACATATTCGAGCAGCGCCGCGATCGTACGATCCAACTGAAGCAAGTTGTCTTCCGCCTCAAGGCTCGATGGGCCGAAAATATGCCCCACATAGTCGGTCGACGAAAAGCTGACTGCCAGATAATCCGTCACCTCATCCTGCCCAATCGACTCGTTCGCGATCAGCGCCTTGGCAAACTCCAGTGTAATCTGATCGCCCGCTGGGCTCAATGTCAGGTAGGTGGTAAACCCTCTACTATCGGCATCACCATATGAATGCGGAAACGTCCGCCCAAAGCCAGGCATCGCCGTCTCCCATGGCTGATCATCACGATCTCCGAACTGATACGTCTCAGGATCTTGCGACAGCGTCCATGCCTGCCCGGCGTAGCGAGCGAGCGGATCGGCCGCATTCCAAGCCGTCACCCATTCTGGATACGCATCATAGTAGTAAGTGCTGGTCACAAACTGCCCAGCTGCCTTGGAAAACCAAAATGCCTTGCCCGCATGCCCTGCCATTGAAACCGCACCACGATCCTTTACAGAAACGCCGAACACTTTGGACTGCCCCGCAGTGCGCAAAGCCAGCTCGTCCGAAAACGTCGACGACAACATCGCTCGCGGCGAACGACCATCCGTATTGGCCGCCCTCTGCGTCGGATCGATCTCATTCGCAGCATCCACATCTGCGCCCTCCGTCAGCAGCGCGTAGTTGGGATCCTCGATATTGTAAGTGGTTTGCCCCGTTTCACGATCGAACCACACATTGGCGACCATGCCATGCACCGAAGGAGTGGCGCCTGTCGCCAAGGTCGCGTGGCCGACAATCGTCTCCGTATTCGCATGCGAATGATGCGCGTTGGCATAGTTGATGCCCTCATCTAAAAAATACTGGAAGCCACCGTCCGGCATCCGGTCGGCAAAACGCGTGAGTTGATCGCCCCTCAATTGGTCCACCGTAATTTGCAACACCAACTTCGGCGGCTCGGCCGAAAGACCCGTTAATAGCGTGGAGAGGGCGAATACAAAACAGTGCGTGGTTTTCATAAAAGATTTCGTGTTAAAAATCCTCAGTAAGCAGCACACCACAACGAAGTCAAAGAAGCCCACCATTTTCCACTCGAGCAGAAGCACCCCCCATGTAACTGCGTGATGGTTGACAGCCGACGTAAAATCCAGTGGCTTCAATTCGTCGTCTGCAGCGCTCGTCCGTCACATGATCATTCGTTTTATAATCAGGCCATTCTTCGCTCTATTGATGCTGATCGCATGCATCGCGGCCACGCCCTACATGATCGACTGGGTCACACAACAAGTCAGCCCCGAGGGCACTGACGGCGAAGCGTTCAGCCAAGTGGAGGTCATCCAGAAGGTGCGCGCACTTTACGAAAGTAAGCCACTATCCGAAATGACGATGGACGACTTACTCTCGCTGATCGACAGCCCAGAGACAGCGAAACTCTCTGACGAGAAGAAAGCGGAGCTGCGCTACATGATCACCGAGGAACTAAAACTGAGCCCCGAAGAAATCAAAGGCCTCGGCGCGTTCTATCAAGAATACATCGGCAATCCAGAGCCGAAAGAAGACACGCCGAACACCGATACGCCAGAACCCGGGATTCGGAAATCCAGTGGTTTAAAACCAAGCAACGGGTTGTAGATCGATTCGATGAGCCTGCTCTCAAACCAGCGTTGCTAATCCCTAGGCGACCGAATGCCCCGCTAGAACGCGAATCAATCGCCCCATCGCAGCCCTCCGCCGACACATTTCAGAGGGAAATTCAAAAAAACTCCTAAAACTGGCCTT
>Ga0209533_1005547_pt1 | contig 10716 bp, 12 predicted proteins | sample COG_04_FD_184748 | JGI IMG/M metagenome (GOLD analysis project Ga0209533, IMG submission 184748) | Pelagic Microbial community sample from North Sea - COGITO 998_met_04 (SPAdes) (version 2) | ecosystem: Environmental > Aquatic > Marine > Neritic zone/Coastal water | place: Helgoland, sampling... | reverse complement strand
TATTCCTGGCCGCAGCCCGAGCCCGCATCGCGGCAGGAGTTGGACGCGATGCGGGCTCGGGCTGTCTATCGAAATATGGAACGCCCCGCAAGTCGTCCACATTAACGCTGCTTCGGGCAGCTGGGCGGCCGGGCATCTGGTGTGGGTCAATTGTGACGTTACCACTCTGTCTATCGATATATATGGAGTGGCCGGGCATCTGGCGTGGGCCAACAGTGACGTTACCGCGCTGTCTATCGAAATATGGAACGCCCCGCAAGTCGACCGTAATAGCGCCGGTACGGGGCATGTGTGTTCCAGGAGGTCTTACACCTCTTGGAACACCCCTGCGGACTGCCACGCCATGTCTGTCACCCATAGACTCCGGTGCTGGTAAAGGCCCGTGATCTACGCCAAACATAGTCGTGGTCCGGGGCGTGTGTGTTCCAGGAGGTCTTACACCTCTTGGAACACCCCTGCGGACTGCCACGCCCTGTCTCACGCCTCTAGACTGCTCCGGCCTGGCCGGAACATAATCGGGATGGTGTGCCCATCTCTCCATCGCGTCCCGCAGCGTTGTCGATTCAGATGCTCCACTCAATAAATTATTAGTCCTATTTTGTTTGTTCATTTATATTATTTAGATTTTTTTTTATAAATCTTTAATATATTTATTACAAAATTTCTTAAAGATATTAGTATAGAATGATATTTTAACATATCTGTTTAACACAATTATTTTGGTATTTAAATTTATTAAAAAAGAAAATATTATCCGTAAATCAGAAGAAACAAAAAATTAAAACATATCAAATAAATTTAATTAACAAGTTTACTTTTTCTTACATCTATCATTTTTTTTATTTGTTCAATTTGTTTTTGTGTAATTTTTGGAGTTTCTAACATTTTTTCATATTTCTTAATAGCTTCCAAATGTCTTTCATTTTGTGAATTATATACACCCCAATGATTACCTTCAATAATTATAAATGGAGATTTTTTATTTTTTTTAATAATCATTTTATTATTATTGTATCTTCCTTTAATCGTATACAAAAATGAATAACCTTCAAATATAGTATGTTTTAATGATTGTTTTTCAATATGATATCTTAGTGCTTCATTTTTTTCATAATTTCTAATTTTATCAATAAGAATTTTTGTAGAATGATAATTTTCATTTAAAAGTGGAAAGAATATTAATGCAAGTTGAGAAAATTTCTTTAATGAATACTCCATTATTTATATCTAGAATTTATATTTTTCAAATTTAATCACAATCCTTCAATCAAATTAATAATAAAATCTAAATCTGATTTAGATATAGGTTTTTTTACTTCTTGTTTGGATTTTTTTGGTCTAGGAGTTCTTCCAAGCATTTTTTCATTATCTTTTGATATATATGCTATTGTATTATCATCTCTTCTTATTAAACAAGGCATTATATAATTAAAAATATTTTATGATTTTAAATATTTATAAAGAGATAGAATCCGGCGATAAATACCCCTCCTAAAATATAATATTTGGAATTCATTAAAACATCTTTGAAATCATTTTCATTCTTTTCAATTTGAGTATAATTTTCTTCTTCCATTTTTTTACTCATTGATCGTGTAATTGCCATTTACTTAAAATAATAATTTATTTTTTTATTTTAAACAAAAAAATTATTAATATAGTTTTCTTAAGAAAATTTTATATCCTTCTTGTTTTGCTTTACCTCTTGGTTTCTTAGCTTTTGGATTTTCATAAAAATATCTACGCAATTCATTTAAACTATTAAATAATCTATAATTATCTTTATGAAAATCATTAATAGATATAAAAATATTATCCTCAAAATATTTTTTCATATTTGTAATATTATTATTTTTTTTCTCTTTTTTTAAATTATTGATATATTTATCATAATGTCCCAACTTTTTTAAATATGATCCATATAATTTTAATTTTTCTTCTTTTGTCATGTAATTTCATATATTAATAATATATTTTTAAATTATAAACAAAAAAAATTTTATTAACTAACTATACTATTTAGATTAAATAATCATTTCTTACTTTTCTTCCCCTTCATCATATATTGTGTCGCAAGTAGTTTTGCTTTGTCCCCTTTAAACTTATTCTCAGGAAAGACTATTTCTCCTGTTTGTATATATTGATGATACATTTTTGTCGCAACTTCATATTTTTCTGGAGGAGATTTATTTTCACGAAGTATCCACCCTGGTCTCCAACCTTCTTCCCATTGCTTCTTCGAGACCATTGCAACGAATGTCTTTTTGACTGGTTCTTTTTTCTCAAATGTTTTCAGATACTGAAATCTATCATTCAATTTTTGAGGAGCAAGTTGTTTTTTCTGTTCCATATGCTTTGGCGGAGATGCTTTCCTAGGTACCGACTTTTCTTTCAGGAAATCAAGACGATTATTTTGCTGTTGTGGAGGTGGTGTATGAGGTTGATGTTGTCTGGAACGATACATATGACGCGGAGGCGATGAATATTTGCGCGGCGAAGAGCGGAGGGCATTAAGACGATCGGACATATTCAGTATTTAGTTCTTTTCAATTGGTTTAAAAAAAATTGTTATTAGAAATCAAATTTAGTAAAGAATTAATCATCCTTTTGCCATTCTTGCTTGGGAGGCATTGTTCTCTGTGAAATGTAACCTATCCCTGACGATATGAAAAGTGCTGGAAGAAGTTGGTAAATATTGCTCTGCGCATGATGTGCAATTGAGAGAAGAACAAAGCAGATCGGTCCGTGCCCTGAAATGAGTGTATTGAAATATCCTAGAACAGAGAAATCCATACACCAATGGGCATGCGAAAGCGCGGCAAAATAGTGGATCGTGTGAAGAATCAAATATGTGAGAAGAAATCTCCCCACAAAAGTGCTTAGGAAATATTTAGTTCCACTGTAAACGTAATCGTATATAATGTTCGTTTGCATGTTCATTGTGTTTGTTTTAAAAAAAAGTTCTAATCTAAATCAAATTTATTAAAGATACACATGATTAAATCTACAAATTAAGAGATCTGATATGCTTCGCGCCACAACATTGACATCTTGATAGAACCATCTGGGTTTTCATCATAATCTATGATAGATCCGAATTGTTCTTGATCAGAGGCCCTCCAGGAATTTTTGCGAGGACGTAGACTCATAACCGCTCCACAATGTCCACGCCTAAATGGAGTCTTTAATGGTCTTTTCCCAACAGATATTCTTTCTCCGTTGAGTTTTACCAATTCTTCATTATATTGTTGTTCGGTCATAGTTCCATTATCTCCTAAGAAGTCAATGAGCATCTTGATTAAACTATGTGGTCTTAGTTTCCTGATAGACCGAGCCAATAGAATAAGATCATAAGATCTTTTTGCCGTGGTTCCAAGTTCATCCGTTGAAATAGAACCTTCACGACAACGTTGAAGATCTTTTTTCAAGAGAATGAACAAAATTTCTTGATCTGAAAGTGTGGTCATATTGTTGAGGTTCAGTTTAAAAAAAAAAGTTCTAATCTAAATCAAATTTATTAAAGAAAGTTTATACTAGTTGATTAGCAAATTATTTTGTTTCACATCTTCTCTTCCAAAAGGCTTGAATCTTATAGGCAGCAGCGCAACGCAAGAGATCATCACGTCTGTCAAGTTCTCTGAAGTAATCCCGCCACTTCCTTGAATTTTCTTCATCTGGGTCAAAGTAATTACCGTCATCAGAATAGTCACAGTATCCATAATAGTCAATTTCTTGCGATTCAGGATCGTAAGCAGGGTCAGCATCACGAAAGTAAGGCATGTTCGTATGTTTGTTTTACAAATTACCATAAGAAGTTTCAAATTTGTAATTACCTCATTAAACAAAAGAGCAATATAAACAAAAGAGTAATGTAAACAAAAGAGCAATATAATATCCATCAAATTTGATTATTTTTTGTTTGTTTGTTCAAAACGAACTATACAACATACACAATGCCGTGTGGAATCTGTCATTGCGCGGGTCACAATCGCAAAACCTGCCCTCATGCTCCACACCCCGTCCGGGTGGAGTTTGTCGGTGCTCCGCAGAGGATCTTAAGTGATTCGACCCTTAAAGTTTGTCTCTCTCATGCTGTTCTGTCCGCTGACCCCCCGAAAGCATTTCGGGAGAAACTGTATGCTACTGCCGATTATCTAGCATTTTCCCGTGCTGCTCGTGAGTGCGATTCTTGCCGCGGTGTTGTCCGTCGCGGAGCCAATGCCAAAAACTGGCGCACCAATGGGCAATATAAGTGCCCAAGTCTTCACCTTGCTGACAATCTATATCAGATGCTGGGAAAACGTGTCTGGTGTCAAAAGATGAAAGACAATGGCACTGAATATGCTGAGACTTGGATCAATACCCCTGACCACCAGTGTTCGGTTGCTACCCAATACCCAGATCAGCATCAGTGTAAGCGCAGTGCTTACGATGGTGCTTGTCGGTGTACACAACATGGACGATTTATTAGACCTAGTTAGAATCATTTAGAATCATATTAGTTAGTTAGTTAGTTTTTTTTTGTTTTTTAATATATCAAATGAATATTTTTAATGAAAATATAATTGATTATATAGATAATTATGAAACACAATTATGTGATATAAGAGAAAGAGGATCAATATTTACAAAAACTAAAACTATTAATAGATTACTAAATTTATTACCCAATTCTGTGTGGAAAAATCCTAAATTAAAATGGCTAGATACAGGATCAGGGATAGGTAATTTTTTTGTAATTGTATTTTTTAAATTAATGAAACATTTACCAATTAAAGATGAAGAAAAGAAAAGAAAACATATACTTGAAAATATGTTATATTTTGTAGAACTTGATAAAAAATATATAGAAATATTAAAAAAAATATTTTGTTCGGAAAAATATAAATTAAATATCTTTAATGGATCATTTGTATATTTACATACTCTACAAGAAAATATAAATACTTTTAATGATAATATATTTAATATAAAATTTAATATCATTTTAGGAAATCCACCATATCAAAAAATTAATATGAAAGATCCAAGTAAATTATCATCAAAACCTTTGTATCCTTTTTTTGTTGAAACTTCTTTAGATCATTTAGAAAAAGAAGGTTATTTATTATATATTCACCCTGTATCATGGAGGAGAAAAAGTAAAGAAATTAAAATAATTAATAAAATATTAAATAAAAGATTATTATATATTTACACAAATAATAAATTTACAGACTTTGGAATATCTGCACCATTTATAAATTATTATCTTTTGCAAAATAAAGATTATGATAATAAATATTTAACTAAATATGAAACAGTTTTTAATGATAAAGTTTATAAAGGGAAAATACATTTAAATAAAAATCTTGAATTTATTCCGGTATTTCTGACAAATGAAACAATGAATATTCTCTCAAAAGTTATGAATAAAAATGGAGAAAAAATAGATATAGCCCACGAAGCAAAATTTACTACACAAAAGAAAAATATTTTAAAAGATAAAAATGAGAAATTTAAATATTTAAATTATCACACATATAGTAAAAAAAATGGTTCAATTTTTAGATATTCTGATAAAATACACCCGAGTAGTGATAAATTAAAAATAATTTTGACATTCAAAGGTGGTTATGAATGTTTAAATCCATTTATTGATGAAGGTAAAATGGGTATTACAGTTGAATCTATGAGATTACTTGTTAATAATGATAATAAAGATTTATTATTGAAATTTTTTAAATCAAAATTATTAAAATTTTTATTAATGATTACTACATATAATTATGGGGCAAATCAAAAAAATGAATTTTATATAATGAATACATTTACAAAACCTACTAATGATAATTTCTATAATTTTTATGATTTAAATAACAATGATATTAATTTTATAAATAATAATTTAATTTGTTAAATTATAAAGCAACATACAAACTGTCATAGGACCTACACCTCCTGGAACAGGTGTGATATAACTTACTTTATCAATAACATCATCTAAATCAACATCACCATTTAATTTTCCATCATTCTTATGAATACCTATGTCAATAATAATTGAATCTTCTTTTATCCAATCTTTCTTAATCATTTTTGATTGACCACAACCTACAATTAAAATATCTGCTTTATTTGTTTTATCTTTTATATCTATTGTATGTTCATTACAAAGTGTAATACTAGATTTTTTGTTTAATAACATTAATGATAATGGTAAATTAACCATACCTGTTCCTACGAAAACAATATGTTTTCCTTCTAAATCAATATCATAATATTCAAATATTTTTATAACTGCTAATGGAGTACAAGGATAAAATGTAGGTATATCATTATTCATTAATTTACCTAGATTATTAATGTGTAATCCATCTACATCTTTTTTTTCATCAATATGAAAAAGTATTTTATTTTTATCTAAATGTTTTGGTAATGGAAGTTGAACCATAATACCAGTAACAGAATCATCATTATTAAGATATTTAATTTTATTTGTTATTATTAATTCTTCAACATTATCATTATATTCTAAGACTATACAATCAATACCAAGTTCAGCACATTTTTTCTTTTTAATATTTACATAAACTTTAGAATCTTCTCTATCTCCTATAATAATAATAACTAATTTAAATGAATTAGTTTTAACTCTTTCTTTAATAATATCATAATATTTTTCTGTAATCGGTTTACTGTATAAATATTTATCCATTATATTAACACTAATATTTAATCTCTTTTTAAATTATTATAAAAATTTGAAAAATTGAATTGGTATATTATAAAAAAATGGCAACCCAAATCACTTGTCCTCCCGCTACTTACAAACCTGAATTTAATCCTAATAATGGAAAGTATTTTGACATGTGTCCCTATGAAGAAGGACAAAGGCACAAAGAACCATATAGATGTCCGTGTAATGGATATGTATTTGACAAAAGACAAAAATTCTTTAGTCATATAGAATCAAAATGTCATAAGAATTATATTGAAAATTATGATTTTAATACAAAAGAAGTTGAAGATCTTAAAACTGAAAAAAATATCTTGCTCGCAGAAAAAACTAATGCAGAAAACAAGTTAGCAAAGAAAACAATTGAATTTGGTAAAGCAGTAAAATATATTAAGCATCTTCAAGAAGACACTAAAAAGCAAAAAGTAATGTTGGAGAATTTTGATAATATTAATTCTCAAAAGCAAGAAGAAATTGAAACACTTAATAGAACTATTTCAGAAAAAAATAAAACAATCAAAAGTTTGGAAAATACAATTGAAGCAATTAATAGTTATGAATGTAGTGAGGAAGATTTTCAGGATTGTCTTAGTGTTTAGAATGTCTTTTAGATTTTCTCCTTTTATTTCTTTGTGTTCGCCTTAATTTTTTTGATTTCCTAGATTTTCTAGATTTTCTAGATTTTCTAGATTTCCTAGATTTTCTAGATTTCCTTCGTTTTTTCTTTTTCATAGATTCTTTGAGATATCTCATTTTTTTTGATTTTTTTATTCCTTTACTTCCGTAAAATTGGTCAACAACTTGACATAAATCTATACTCATAGATATTCCTTGTTCTCTATTTTTTTCTTCAATTATTTTTTGTCTTTCTTCAATTATTTTTTGTCTTTCTTCAATTATTTTTTGTCTTTCTTCAATTATCTTAAAAGATTTTGTTTCATCATCATCTTCTAAATCTTTACTCAGTATATAATGAGGAGTACACGTTTTTAATTTCAAATTACCAAATTTAGGAGATACTTCTACTAATTCACTTTCTGTTTGACCTGTATCTATTTTTCCAGAATATGGTTTTATACTATTATCACCACCCTCTTCATTATCTTTATTAATAGCTTTTTCATTACCTTTCTTTAGATAATGATTTAATGAGGGATGTACTAATATTTCATCTCCTATACCAGTTTTCATTTTACATACATGTGTTTCAGAATTATCAATATCACTATATACATGAAAATCTCCAACACTTAAATCACCAAATATTTCAGGATATCCTGCACAACAAAATATTATTAATAATTTATTTCCTTCTGTATAATTAGTATTTATTTTTTCCATTAATTTATTTAAATCAGTCCCCCTTGCTGTTACAAAATCGGGAGCACTTTGAAAATATAAACCGGTTTGTGTTCTGTCTAAATCTCGTAGGTATGCATTTCTCTGTTCAACATCAACACCGTCTGCAGGAGTAATATGGGTTAACCAGGTAGATGGTCCACTATACCCCGGTGCTCCTAAAATCCCTTGTGCTGGATACCTTTCAATTTCTTTATATGATAATTCTGTTCTTCTTCTTCTTTCATCATAATTCAGTTTTGGTATTGTAAATTGTAAAGAAGGAAATACATCATCATCACCAAATAAACATAAATTTTCTCTAAAATTATATAAAGGATTAAAATCACCAGATTTATCTATACCATTAAAATTATGATCAAAATGTAAAATCCTTAATAGTTTGGATAATACCCTACGATCACAAGGTGGATTACTTACTATAGAATGACCGGGTTTAATACAAAACAAAATATCTAATTTACCTCTTTGGGAATCGGGTATTTGTGTACATAAAGGATTATGTGTAAAAGTTTCTTCATCGGTAACCAATATCGGATAATCAGTAGGATTTCCTATTTCAGGATTAAAATAGTGACCCGAACTATTTTTACCTAATACTCCATCCCCACTAAAAAATATAACTTTACTATATTCTTTTCCAAAAAGTTTTGGTAGTTCAGTTTTATTTCTCATTAAGCTTTTAGTGATGTCTATCCTTTTTTTCATTTTACCCAATAAATAAAATGCTATTACATCAGAATTTTGAATTTTCGGTCCTTGAAAAGTTTTTTTTAAATGATCAAAAATATCACATAAAATACTAAATTGAGTATACCCCATGAAACCAATTGAAAATTTTAACGTTGTACTTATTGTTGTAATAGTCGTATTTTTTAATTCTGCTGCTTCTGCTGCTTCTGTAACTAATCTTGCTATTACACTATCATTACCAAGATTTAATTCAACTATTTTATTAAATTCTTGTAATAGTGCTATTTCTGCATCTTTTCCGACTTTTTGACCCTCAACCAAATTGAATTTAACTTTAAAACTGGGCTGGCCGTTGTGGTTGTCACTTAATATCCCACCTCCACTTTTCCCACCTTTAGACTTTTTCTTTTCATTAACAAAACCATTAAGCAAATCAATTAATAAACCTGCACCGACTGTTTCATCTTTAACTGATTTATTATCAATAAAATACATAGAACTTAAAACTGGTTCTTGAGATAATTTAACCAAACTTTCTGCTACATCTATCTCTTCTTGCGTAATAACCCTTATACCATCTATCACACATTTTTCTTCTAAATCTTCCAATTCCATTAATGCTACATCAACGTCCGTTACATGATCCTCAACGGCAATTACACCAAAAAAATCTAATTTTCGACCTTCTGCTGGAGTTTGTTTACTCATATATATATATATATATATATATATATATTTTACTTTTTTAAGAAATATTAAATATTTTTTTAAAATCATCTAAATCAATATCTTCTAATGTTTTATTTGTATTTTTAAGATAATAACTTATACTTTTAAATTTTTTATTACAAAGAATATAAGGTCCATATTTACCTTCGCCTTTATAAATTTCTTTTGATTTAATTTTTCCTATCAAAATATTTTTACTACTACTATTTGTAGTTTTGTTTTTTAATTGTTCTTTAACAATTCCTATAAATGAATCATAAACTTTTTTAACAACATCTTGCCAAATAAATTTACCCTGTGAAATAAGATCTAAATCTTTTTCAACTTGAACAGTAAAATCTTGATGAATAATATCTGAAAATTGTTTTTGTAAATATTCTAAAACTATTTTACCCAAATCAGTTACAATAATTTTATTTTTAAGTAATGCTCCTTTAATTGCTTTTTGCTTTTCTGAAATTTTACCCTTTTTATTTAAATGAATAATATCTTCTGTTTTATCATCTAATTTAATATTTTTCACTTCTGTATATTTGCGATTATATAGTGTAGAAATAATAGTTGAATATGTGCTTGGTCGACCAATACCAGTATTTTCCAATAGTTTAACAATTTGTGCTTCATTATAAGGTTGAGGTGGATTAGAACATTTATCAATACAATCGCATTCTTCAAGATAATATTCATTTTTAAAAGGTTTTATTTTATCATCGTCCGTATTTTCATTATAAATAAGATAACCTTTAAATTTAATTTCTTTTTGTTTTGATGTAAAATAACCTATTTCATTTGTTGTAGTATTAATTAGTTGAATTGTATTTACTTTAAAAACAGCAGGTTTCATATGTGCTTGCATTGTTCTTTTTACAATAAGATCATATAAACGAATATCATCTCTTTCATATTTATCAGAAAGTTCAGCATTAATATCAGTTGGACGAATAGCTTCATGTGCTTCTTGTGCCCCTTTAACCTTTTTCACTTTTGGTAATGAATAATATTCAGGACCATATGTATCATTAATTTTTGTTTCTACCTTTTTACTAAATTCAGGAGCAATAAATGTACAATCAGTTCTCATATAAGTAATCTTACCATTTTCATAAAGTTTTTGGGCAATACCCATTGTCTTTTTAACATTAAATCCAAGTGTATTCTGTGCTGTTTGTTGAAGAGAACTTGTAATAAATGGTTTATCAGGATATGATTTTTCTTCT
>Ga0209533_1005537_pt1 | contig 10731 bp, 17 predicted proteins | sample COG_04_FD_184748 | JGI IMG/M metagenome (GOLD analysis project Ga0209533, IMG submission 184748) | Pelagic Microbial community sample from North Sea - COGITO 998_met_04 (SPAdes) (version 2) | ecosystem: Environmental > Aquatic > Marine > Neritic zone/Coastal water | place: Helgoland, sampling... | reverse complement strand
AAATATAAGTAAGGAAGAAGCAAAACATATGGTAGAACTATTAAAGAAGAAATCCATCTTAGTAAAGAATTTCTCAGATAAGTTAGAGAAGTACAGAATAAGTGGAGATAGAAAAACCTATAACAAGAAGTTTAAAGAACTATTAAAAAAAGAAGAGATAAAAGTATATGGAAAGAAGATTGAGTAAAAAGGATTTAATGGAACTCTTCGGAGTAGATAGAGTAACCATAGAGGACTGGAGAAGAAATAGAGGATTAGAAATGATAGAAGTATCCACTCATTCAAAATACATCACAGAAAAAGATTTATTAGAGTGGGAAAATAGTTTGAAAGGAAGCTATTCAGTTAAGAGGTTAAATAATCAAAGTGTATCAGAATGAATAGAAAAGAAGGGTTGATATGTTATCTGATGAATTATACGTTTAATTAGTATATCAGTATTATTTAAATGGAGGTTTCTTGTAATTGAGAAAATACTTTTTTTCCTAAAATGGGTATCAGAGTGGATTTTATATCGGAGTTAATTTTTTTACTGAGGGGAATTTGATAGGGTAACTTCTGTTAGATTTAACAGAGGATACATTTAAAGATAAGGTTTATTGAAACTGATAGTGGACTTTCCCGTAATTATCAATTTGCAGAATAATTATAAAAGTTTTGTTTATAATTTAAAAATAAAGATCTTTAGATTATGATTAAAACAGAGTTTTACTTGCCTGAAAATATTATTGATTCAAATCTTTTACAAAGTGATTTTGAATCTTTTGATAAAGAAAAATTTGAAAATAAAATTGGAATAAATGAAAGGTATATTGTTGATGAAGAAGAATCAAGTTTAGAATTGTCTATTAAAAGTTGTAAGAAACTTTTTGAATCATTTGATAAATCAAAAATTGATTTCATTGTCTATTGTACTCAAACACCCAAACACATTTTACCAGGTAATTCATCTCAATTACAACACGAATTAGGTTTAGGATCAATACCTTCTTTTGACTTTAATCTTGGTTGTTCAGGTTATGTATATGGATTGTCAATTGCGAAAGCTTTTATTGAAAGTGGTATTGCAAACTGTGTCTTGTTAGTAACCTCAGACACATATTCTAAATACATAAACAAAAAAGATAAATCAAATAGATCAATTTTTGGAGATGGTTCAACATCAACGATTATAGACAAATCTCTTTCCAATAATATAGGAGAGTTTGTACTTGGAACTGATGGAAGTAAATTCCAAAATTTAATTATTGAAAATGGTGGAGGTCTTAAAAAGTCAACTTGTAATCCAGAGTTGTTAAAATATGGAACTGATAACTTCTTTACCAAAAATGACTTGTACATGAATGGCATAGAAATCTTCAACTTTACTATTCAACTTGTTCCAGAATTAGTAGAAAAAACTCTTGTTAAAAATAATCTTGATAAAAATGAAATTGATTATTATATCTTTCACCAAGCTAATTCATTTATGTTAGATTATTTAAGAAAAAAAATAAAAATACCTAGAGAAAAATTTTACAATGACTTAAAGTTTTCCGGAAATACCGTATCCTCAACAATTCCAATCGCAATTAATTTATCTCAACAAAACGGGAATATTAAAAAGGGAGATAAAATAATGTTGGTTGGGTTTGGAGTTGGACTATCTTGGGGAGCAACAATTTTAAAAATATGATATATGAAAAAACAAGAAATAATTTCTGAACTAGTTGAAATATTAATGTTAGATGATGGATACATTATAGATGAAACTCCAATCGAATTTGACTCTTTGTCATCTTTGATGTTAGTCGAGTTTCTGGATGATAACTTTAATATATCTATTACTAAAGAGGAAATCAATTCGTTTGAAACAATTAAATCTGTATTAGAATTTATAAATGATAAAAAAAATTAAAGTAACTTTACGTGGTTTTAATGGTGAAAATGTTTTAGTCCATTCAGATGTTTTTCATGGTTTTAAGTCAACTAATTTTAAGTCACGCAAAGAATTGTTGAAAGAACAAATTAATTTTGTTGAAGAAATTTCAGGTGAAAAGAACCTAGTTTTCCCCACTTTTAATTATGACTTCTTAAAAAACGGGACATACTCAATTGATAATGATAAGAGTCATGTAGGGGTTTTATCAGAATATTTTCGTTTACAAAAATCTGTATTCAGAACTAATGAACCTGTTTTTAATTTTTCTTCTTCAAAAAAACTAAACTTTAAGAGGATAGATTCTTTAATAGACCCTTTTGACAAATATTCATTTTTCAACTACCTATATGATAATAATGATACAATTTTACATTATGGGTCTCCTTTTTCATCAACCACATTTCTTCATTACATAGAGAGGAAATCTGGTTTCCTCAGTTACAGATATGATAAAATATTTGAAGGGAAAATCATTGAAAACAATGAATTAACTCATGTTAAATTTTTATATCATGTTAGACCCATAAATGAACACTTAGATTATGATTATATTAAAATTGAAAATGACTTGACTTCAAATGGAATAATGATTAAATTTCTAGATGGTAGAACTTCGATTATGATTTCAAATTTAAAAGACATGTCTGATTTTATTATAGATAAAATAAAAATAGATCCTTTCTATCTATTAGATAATGAGTCAAAAAAATGGGTTATGCCAAAAGTAAATAAACTAGGTAGAGGATTTCTATTAGCTGATTTTGAATGATTATGGATTTATTAAAGTTTTGTGAAGATTTGTATGAGATACCAAGAAGTTTAACTGGAAAAGGGGTTGTTAAAACCTTGGAGTACATACAAGGTATTATTCCCATTAATATAAAACAAGTTAAATCAGGTACCAAGGTTTTTGATTGGACAGTTCCTCCCGAATGGAACATAAGAGATGGTTACGTAATTGAATTAAGTACTGGTAAAAAAGTAATAGATTTTAAGTCTCACAATCTTCATGTTCTTGGGTATTCTAAACAAATAGACGATGAAGTATCATTCGAAGATCTCGAGAAAAACTTATACTATCTGAAAGATCAACCAGACGCTATCCCTTACATCACTTCTTATTACTCAAAGAGATGGGGGTTTTGTTTGAGTTTTAATGATTTTAAAAAGTTAGATAGAAATTCAAGGTTTAAAGTTTTCATAGATTCTGAGTTTAAAGATGATGGAAATTTAACATATGGAGAGTTGATAATTAAAGGAAAAGTTGAAGAAGAAATCTTTTTTTCATCATATGTGTGTCATCCTCAAATGGTAAACAATGAACTTTCAGGACCATCAGTACTAACTGGAATTGCTGAATCTTTATTAAAAAAAGATAATTATTACAGTTACAGATTTGTATTAATCCCTGAAACTATAGGATCAATAGTTTATCTAAGTGAAAAATTAGATATTCTAAAAAAGAATGTAATCGGTGGTTATAATATTTCATGTGTCGGAGATGAAAGAAGCTGGGGGTTAGTTCCATCAAGATATGGAAATAACCTTTCAGATAGAATTGCTGAACACACTCTTAAGAAACATTATCCGGGTTTTATCAAATATTCCTGGTTAGATAGAGGTAGTGACGAAAGACAATATTGTTCTCCTGGAGTAGATTTACCAATCTCCTCAATTACAAGAACTAAATTTGGTGAATATCCTGAATATCATACTTCTCTTGATAATTTTGATGTTGTAACTGAAAAAGGATTAAATGAAAGTTTGTTATTATATTTAAAGTGTGTAGACATCTTTGAAAAAAACAGATTTTATCCTAAGGTTAAAGTTTTTTGTGAACCTCAGTTAGGAAAAAGAGGTTTATATCCTACTATTTCTACAAAAGAGTCAGGGAATATTGTAAGAAACATGATGAATTTCATTTCATATTGTGATGGGTCAAATTCAATCTTAGAGATATCTGAAATATGTGGAATTGATTTTGAAGAATCATTTGGTTATTATACAAAAATGAAAGAAAATGGATTAATGGAATAACTTCAAATCATACCCCACAAAACTTCTCCCTAACTTATCACAAACTCTCCCTGTAGTTCCACTTCCCATAAAAGGGTCTAATACCAATTCAAACTCTTTGGATGTTTGAAGAATGGTTAGGGCTATGATTTCATTAGGAAACGGTGCAGGATGTTCTCCTTCAATATGGAACTTATGTTAGATTTAACAGAAGTTAAATCCGTTCGTTTCCCTTCTCCTTTTCTGTAAAGATAGATTATCAAGTATTAGATATTCATTAATAAGATCCTTAAAACTCTTTATTCTCTGTTTGTTGTGGTGTATTAGGAGTAATTCTTCTTCCCCTTCCTGAACATCTCTAACCTCAACCTCAACTTCTTCCCAACCTAATCGTTTTATAGATTCAAACCTTCTATTTCCACTAATAATCTGATGGTGTTGATCAATAATTAAGGACTGGAGTAATCCAACCTCTGAAATTCTCTCCATGAGTTCATCTATGGAAGATAAATCATAGATTTCTTTATTCTTAGGGTGATGTTTTATTAAGGATACTTTAACCTTCATAGGGTGAAGGCAGCGAAGAATTTTGTGTTGTGCAAGTAATTAAAATAATATAATCAACTTGGAACTCATCTTGGATCTCACCCCCGCTTTTTGAGAAAAAAATAATTCTCAACTATCTGTTTTATAAATAGTTAAGTGTTCATGGTCCCGCCTGGGCTCCCGCATCCTGCGGATAAACTTCTCGCCCAAAACAAAAAAGCCTCTACAAAATGTAAAGGCTTCCTAAAAGAGTTGTCTCTTTTTTTGTGGTCCCACCTGGGCTCCCCCATCCTGCGGATAAACTTCTCGCCCAAAAACAAAAAAGCCTCTACAAAATGTAAAGGCTTCCTAAAAGAGTTGTCTCTTTTTTTTGTGGTCCCACCTGTACTCATAACTATTTATAACTTATTGATTTACAATATATAAAAATATATTATTAGTGCCTCTTGGGTACTATGTTCATGTTTTGGGTACTAACAACCTCTGTTAGATTTGGCAGAAGTTATTTTCATCCTTTTTCTCACATTTCTTTACGTTTTCTAAAGTTTCTAATATTTATATATGTAACCTACTCTCCATCATAGGGGTTCAGAGTAGACCACCCTTTATCCAACAACCATAGATGAGGAAACGAAGATGGGGAAAGGATTAGGGTTAGAAGTTGGTTAGTATTCTGTGGGATTGAAATAATATCTGAACATAACGGAAAAGGTTTCACCGATAGTTACAAAAATGGTTTTACTATAAATCTGATATGGGGGATGAAAACTAACTGGTCAGAGGAAATTTATAACTCACTATTCTGAAGGAGTAAAAACCCTCAAAGGGGATTACTGTATCTAATAACTACTTAACTTAAATCAACTGAAAAGTTTAAAATAAAGAGTATCAGCCTCGAACTGATTAAGTATTTAGAGTACGAGGTTATTACTGTTTTTTAAAATACTCTGAAAGGAAATAATATGATAGAATTAACAGATGAACAAGCAAGACATATGGTAGAACTATTAATAAAGAAATCAGAACTGGTAAAAAACTTCTATCATAAACTTGAGAAGTACAGAATATCAGAAGATAGAGAAATGTATGATAAGATGTTTAAAGAACTATTAGAGAAAGAAGAGATTAAAGTTTATGGAAAGAAGATTGAGTAAAAAGGACTTAATGGAACTCTACGGAGTAGATAGAGTAACCATAGAAGATTGGAGAAGAAATAGAGGGTTGAAGATGATAGAAGTATCTACCCATTCAAAATACATCACAGAAAAGGATTTATTAGAGTGGGAAGAGGGGTTGAAAGGAGACTATTCAGTTAAGAGGTTAAATAATCAAAGTGTATCAGAATGAATAGAAGTGAAGGGTTGATATACTTTATTTAAATCTTCTGATTTGATTAGTATATCAGTATTTATAGGTTGAGGTTTCTTGTAACTGAGAAAGAACTTTTCTCCTAAACCCATATCGGAGTGGTTTTTTATGGGAATGATTTTTCTTCTTATGGGAAATGACTTGGTTCGAGTCCATCAGGGGGAGCAAGTAAAATGATAAAACCGTTATACTGTTATAGTGTAGCGGTTTTTTCTTTTTCTCAATACCTGAGAGTGGTTTTCTCTCAGAATATTTTCAAGATTCAGGAATTGTTAATGTTTCTTTTACTTTTGTACTATGATTGAGTTATCTACAATAATTGAACTGATATCGTTTGGATCTTCAACAATGTTTGGAATCCTCTTTGTCTCTAATGGTTTCAACAATAGTAAAGGAAACCCTTTTTTAGGGCTATTTTTGATTTCTCTTGGTTATTTCTCATTACAAGGAGTACTATATGACATCTATGAAAAAGAAGTGTTTCGATTCGATGTTTCTTTATTCTTTCTTGTTTTACTCTTCTTTTATTTAAATAAAACTATCAATAGTACTGTCAAATACTGGCATTATTTATTGTTTCTCCCTGGTGTTTTAAATAACATAACCACGAATTCTCTTGTTCTTAATAGGATCATGTTTTTTCATATTTTATATGAAATATTCTACCTACTAACATTTTTATTAATTGTTTATTTCTTTAAAATATTGAGAGAACATGAAATTAATCTAGAAGAATTTTATTCAAGCACCGAGAAAAAAACACTATCATGGTTAAAAACGCTCATTATAATTATTTTTTCTTTCCACTTTTTTGAGTTTGTAGAAGCTATTATCCCAACAAAAAGAACAGATGAATTAGAATTTATTTTTTCAATACTCTATTCTATATTTCCTTTCTCAATAGTTTATTTAGTTGGAGTAAACGGATTTAGTCAATCCCAGATCTTCGAAAACAAACTGTCAAACCAAAAGACAAAGGATGAGTTTAATGAAAATTTAAATCAATTGGAACTTGAAACAAAATCTATTTTTAAACAATCGGAAAAAACTATTATCAAAGAGAAACTTTTTACGCAACAAAACCTTACACTTAGAGATCTGTCAATGTCTTTAAATATAAAGGAACGCAACTTGTCCATATTAATAAAGTCAAATACAGGTGACTCATTCTATACATATATCAATAAACTTCGAATAGAGGAGTATAAGTATCTATTAACTCAACCTGAATATCAAAAGTATAGTTTATTTGGACTTGCTCAAAAGGTGGGGTTTTCTTCAAAATCAACATTTTACAAGTCTTTCCAAGAGATCGAAAATAAAACCCCAAAATCATATTTAATGGGTTTAAAAAGTTCGGTAAGCCCCAAACGAACTCATAGTATATAATTTCTGTTCATGTATTTGTTTTCTTTACACCAAAGAAAAATAATATGAATAACAGTAACAGATTATTTCTGTTTTATTTATTGATTACCCCCTTAATTTTATTGTCTTTAACGAAATGCGAGACGGTTGATATTACTTACGTTCCAATTGACAATAACAGATCTGCTTTAGACCATGCATATGAATGTGAAGAAACATTAGGCCCACTCCCCAAATTTAGTTGTGATGATGCGATTGAAGTTCCAACAACTAAAAATGGGATTCAACTTAACTCAGATAGTTCAAATTATATGGATTGTGATCATCCATGGGCTTTCGGTATGGCATGTCAAACAGGAAATAAAGTTGGCAGATACCAAGGAATTAATTCCGATGGAAGTGAAAATTTAGATGTTGTATTCATTACTTTTTGTAGAGATGGAGGTTTAGGTGTTATTGGCAATAAATTATCTACAGGTGAAACTTGTTTCTTTTCGATTTTAGATGGAGTTGAAAACAATTACCTTCCAATACCTGGAGAATCGGGATATAATGAAAAGTGGATGACCCCCTCAGCTGTGGCAGCAGATCAATGTGTTAATTGTCATATGTCCAGCCCCTTTCTACACACACCAGCTGTTGATCAACTCCAACACCCTCAAATTCCAAATGAACTACTTGTGCCATTAACAGGTAATACTCCCTACTCCGTAATTGGTGAGGAATTTCGTCAACCTTTCAATGCTAATATTCAAAACTCATGTACCACTTGTCATCGACCTCAATGCACAGAACAGTTTCAAAACTATCCACTCGACGAACTGGTCATGCCTCCGCCTTTTAAAAATATTACTGAGTTTGATCACAGTGAAATATCACAGGTAGATAGAAAAGCAATAAGGGATTGGTGTCAAACTTTAGGGCTTGGTTCATTTACAGGGAGTGGAGATTAAAACATTCAAAAATGAATATAACAAAGTTTAGTATTAGTGTTGTTGTGATGATTTTATTTTCAGGTTGCACTCAATCAATAATTCCTGGGGAATACATTGAGTCCACGATTCCAATAGATTCGATTGTTACTTACGAAAATCAAATTAGATCAATTATCTCACAGAATTGTATTACTTGTCATTCTGGAAGTAATCCCAATGGAAACCTAAGACTTGAAAACTATGATCAAGTTCGCAATGCCTCAGAAAACGGAACTCTTATTCAAAGAATTAACGATGCCGCTAACCCTATGCCTACTTCAGGATTGATGTCAGTTTCAACAAGAGTTCTCTTTGATGAATGGGTGAATAATGGATTCATAGAAAATTAGAAATGATGAAAAATCAAAATTTAATTCTTTTTTTTCTGTTGTTGTCATTTCAACTGAGTGCCCAAAAATACTTTACTCGATCTGGGATTACAGAATTTGAAGCTTCTGAAAAAGCCTTTGAGCCTGTTGAAGCGATAAATAATACCACCACAGTAATATTAGATACTGCTAATGGAGCCATCGTATCACAAGTTTTCATTGCGGGGTTTCAGTTTAAAAATGCCTTGATGCAAGAGCATTTTAATGAAAACTACATGGACACACACCAATACCCTAAAGCTACTTTTAAGGGGAATCTTATAAATTTTTCTCTGGAGAATCTAAACGCCGTTGAAGGTTTTGAATTGAGAGGAACGCTTTCTGTTCGGGGCATAGAAAAAAGTATTGAAACAACTGTATATGCTAAAGAAGAAAACAACCGAATATATGTCTCAGGGATGTTTTTTGTAAGTCCTCAGGATTTTAAAATTAAAATTCCCTCAATCGTCAGAGACAAAATTGCTAATCAAATACAGATCAAGATTGACTATGAACTTATTGAAAAAAAATAAAGTTGTTTTCATTGTTTCTGCAATGTTGGTATTTACTGTTGGAGTAGGTTATGTTTATCAATACATATCGATGTCACCAAAAGACATAGTTGAAATAACTCCTGAATATGTAGGTGATGCAACTGAATTTAACTTCTTAGTAACCGACAATCTTTCTTATTGGACAGGTAAAGTGGTTCAAATCACTGGAGAGGTGACTGAGTTGACTGAGGATGGAGTAGTAATTAATGGTACCATATTTTGTCAATTTGAAAATGGGAACGACCAACAATCAATTGTTGAAAATCAACAAATTAATATCAAAGGAAAATTAGTTGGCTTTGATGAAATATTAATGGAAATAAAATTAAATCAATGTATTCTACCTTAAAAAAATCACTTTTAATATTAATGGTACTACCGTTTTTTTGTTTCGGACAAGAAGATGATTTACTAAAGGAGTTGGAAAGTTTGAGTCAAAATGAAAATTCTTTCGAATTACCTGCTTTTAAAGCCCTACAAATTGGGAATTTACAATCTACAAAAGTGATTGATAAAGGAGATTTATATATGGTCGTGGCTCATCGGTTTGGGTATTTAAAGTCAGGTATCGATGAGTTCTACGGATTAGATCAAGCCAATACCAAAATACAATTTCTTTATGGGCTAAGGGAAAACTTACAAGTAGGTGTCAGTAGAGATAGTTATGAAAAAACATACTCTGGGACTGCTAAATATCGAATAATGAATCAATCTGAAAACAAACTTGTTAATATAGTTTTTTATGGAAGTTTGGATATCAACACACTATTAAATAAACGAAACTATCCTGGTTTAAGGTTTGGAGACCGTTTATCGTATACATCTCAATTATTAGTTTCAAGACGGTTTTCTCCAAAACTATCTCTTCAAATAGCCCCAATTCTTGTTAGACAAAATTTGGTTGATTTAAATTATCAAAAATCTCCTATGCATAATTTTCTGAACGTTGGATTAGGTGGGCGGTATAAAGTTTCAAAACGAATGAGTTTGAACCTTGATTATGTATATAATGCATTCAGCTTTGATATCACAAACAATGGTATCTCTACCAATATTGGATCGCTATCAAATTCGCTGTATAAAAATCCTTTGACAATAGGCATCGATATTGAAACGGGAGGCCATGTTTTTCAATTATTATTTACCAATTCAAGAGCGAGTAATGATAGTAGTTTTTTAACAGAAACTACAGGTGATTGGTCTAAAGGTGAAATCTCATTTGGTTTTAATATCGTAAGAGTTTTCTAAATACTATGTACTCGATATTTGAAAGAATTAAAAAAAAGTTCAAGATTAAATCTAACCTTCAATTACTAATCATACTTTCAGTTTTTAGTTTAACAGGAGGGTTGAGTTTAAAGTTTACAACACCTATTTTAGATTTTATTGGATTGTCTTCATTTAATTCAAGTGATGTGTTATGGGAAAACTTATTTTACTTCATACTAAGATTAATTGTTTTATTTCCTGTTTATCAACTTTTGCTTATAGTTGTAGGGTCTTTATTTTTTCAACATCAGTTCTTTAAGGAGTTTGTAAAAAACACTCTTTGTAAAATGAAAATTATTTCTGAAACAGGTAAATAAATTTATTCACTTAATACCCCTTCAAATCAT
>Ga0209533_1005528_pt1 | contig 10739 bp, 9 predicted proteins | sample COG_04_FD_184748 | JGI IMG/M metagenome (GOLD analysis project Ga0209533, IMG submission 184748) | Pelagic Microbial community sample from North Sea - COGITO 998_met_04 (SPAdes) (version 2) | ecosystem: Environmental > Aquatic > Marine > Neritic zone/Coastal water | place: Helgoland, sampling... | reverse complement strand
CCGCGTGATGTGTGAACGTGTCCAAGTGGCGCGCACGACAAACAACTGTGGTTTTGGCGCAGAGCTAGGCATCTCGTCCAGCACGCAAGATGGCCTGACGTCAGTAACCGCAACGATCGTCGCTGACCGTATCGGCAACAGCACACGTAGCAGCCTGCAGCTCAACCTTGAGCACAAGTTCTAAGCAAAGCGATCAAAAGCACATAGCAAGGGGCGGTCGTTGGCTGCACCGCTGTTTCAGGGCGGCAATCTCACGGCACAGCTTCAGGCCATACGCTCAGCACTAATTCCATTTAAAGCGGTTATCTGAGTATCGAGGTGCTGGCTCTCAGTCGAAACACGTGCGTATCCAATAATCATGTCTTGATGGTATCTAAAACGGTTCAAAACACAAAAGATTTTGAACTGGGTTTTTGAGCCCTCTAAAGGCCCTAAAACACGCGGGTAGGGTAGGGAGCTCAAAAATGACCGTTTGTGAGCTGAGCGTAATCGCGGTGTGGAAATTACTGCGGCAGTGTAAACCGTGGCCTGTTCTCCATTGGGCGAACGTCAAACTTCAAATCCGAAACTGACCGGCAGGAACAGATCCTAGCGGTTCAGAATCGAGGTTGGGCATCCGCATTCGCCCCTTTTGGTTTACCGTTCACCGAAGTTATGCAACGGCAATAACATATTGTTTACGAACGTATTTTTCGACATGCCAAACTGGTTGTAACCCGTTGTCCATCACGAATGCATCGCCTGCTTTTACGACACGGCTTTCACCATCGGCGGTTTCTATCCGCGCTTCGCCTTCAAGAATGTGGCAAAACTCGATCTGGTCGTTCATCGGTCCACGAAAAACACCTGCCGTGCTGTCCCACATACCGGATTTGAACGCGCCATCAGAGCTAACGAAATGGCTCCAGACCTTTTGCTTAGGCGTCCCTTCGATGATATCATCTTTTACCTCTTTGTCGAAAGGCGTGATGTCTTGCTCTGCGAAGTTGATAAACTGCATGGCGTGTCCTGAATTTGATATTACTGGGAAAGTGCTTCAAACATTAAAGCGACGGCTTGCGCGCCTGGATCGCGGTGGCCCTCAAGCTGGGCTGCTCCGACATAGCTTGCGCGCCCTGCTTTTGCCTGCAAAATCGCAGCGGTGGAGTCAGCGCCAGTTCTTGCAGCTTGTGCCGCTGCGCCTAGTCCATTGTTGAGTGCCACGAGTGCAGGCTCCAAAGCGTCGATCATTGTGCGATCGCCAATCGCTGCACCACCCACGGACTTCATGCGCTCCAATCCAGCTTGCAGCGCGCCTTGAAGGGATGCTCCCGTAGCCGCAGCTTCACCCGCAGCGGTGAAGAAAATCGCGAGCAGGACACCAGAAGAGCCCCCCATGATCTGCCCTAACTCTTGACCGATGGCCCCAAAAAGATCTTCTGTGTTGGCCATCGGGAGGCGATCTTGCGCAGAGGCAAGCCCGCGCGCCGCACCCGCAAGGGTCGAGCCAGTGTCGCCATCGCCTGACTTGGCATCAAGCGTGTTGAGTTCAGCCTCGGACGCGATGAAGGTCTTACAGATAAGATCAAGAATTTGTGCATTCTTCTCATCAGTAGAGGCTTTGAAGGTACGAAGCGCCAAGCCCTCCGGCATTGGCTGTGTCTGTGGCGCACCAAACGACTTGCAGCCCGGCCATGCAGCAGGGGCGCAGGGCGCATCAAGATGTGCAATATCAGCGGCACTGGCAGGGACTACAGTCAGAGAAAAGCCGTGCATGTCCAAGGAGGTCATGAGTGAAGCGGGTCCTACAATGTCGCTGACTTTGTCCGCAATGCTTGAGTGAGCCAGAGCGTTTGCAAGCACAGACATTTCCAAGACAGACGCGCCACCAAGGTTGTTAAGCAGCGCCACATGTGGCGTGTCACCCATAAGAGGAGCCATCTTATCACTCACAGCTTTGATAGCGGCATCTGCGGTTGAATAGTCGATTTGCTCTGCGCCGGGTTCATTGTGAATTCCCAACCCCAGCTCTGCCGTATTTTCAGAAATTCGCGCCTCTTTAGGCGTGCCAGGAATAGTGCAGGTGTCGAGCGACATGCCGATGGTAAGCGCACTCTCACTAACCTTTTGGGCAGCAGCCGTGACCTCATCCAAAGAAGCACCGCTTTCTGCCAAAGCTCCCGCCACCTTGTTGACCAAAAGTGTTCCTGCCAAACCGCGTGGCTGTGCGAGATCGGGCAATGCAATGTCATCGCCCACGATCAACATATTCACCTTGAGACCCATCGCGCGGGCGCGTTCTGCGGCAAGACCAAAGTTCAAACGATCCCCAGTGTAGTTCTTCAAAACAAGCAAGCAGCCTGACGAGCCTATAACAGCAAGAATACCTGCAAGCACCGCGTCGACAGAAGGGGAGGCAAAGATGTCGCCACAAACTGCCGCAGTCAGCATGCCTTGACCTACAAAACCAGCATGCGAAGGTTCATGACCCGATCCACCACCACATACGATTGCGACTTTCGATTTGTCCCAATCGTTGCGTACGACCACTTTGATATGCGGAAAGCCATCGAGTTTCGCCAAAGCGCCACCTGACGCCTGGATCAGCCCATCTATCGCTTCTGTTACAGCGTTTTCGCGTGAATTGATGAATTGGGTCACAGGGGGTCTCCGTTTAGGGGCAGTTAGCCGCTCAATTTATATTGAGGTTCATGCGCCGTTAGTGAGCGAGTCGAACTTGTCTTTGAGAGTCATAGCTGGGGCTGCCAACGGAATGAGTCGGCTGGTCAAACCATGCATCGGTATAGGGCTGATATCTTGTACTGGAAACGGAAGCGCGTCGTCAGTTGCGCCAAGTAATTTGCCTGATAAAGCCCGCCCCATAACAGATGTCATCGCAATGCCACGGCCGCTAAACCCAACGCCAGCAAGCACGCCAGGAGAAGGTTCGTGCATATGTGGCATCATTTCAGGGGTTACCGCGATGCGGCCCGCCCATTTCCGTTCAATCTCGATATTCCCAATTTGGGGGAATACGGTTCTAAGCCCGTCGCGCAAACGTCCTAAGCTGAGCACATCAGCATGATCTGTGCTTCCGACGCAGCCAAAGATCAAACGGCCATCGCGATCATAGCGAGAATAATAAATCGCAAGCCGCGAATCCGAAATGGTTACAGAGCCCGGCAGAACCGTCTTTTGTTCGTCAGTGGTAAGTGGGCGGGTCGCAAGTGACACGCTGACGAGAGGGTGAAACGTCTGCTTCAATCCCGGCCATATGTCGTTGGAATAAGCGTTGGTCGATATCACGACGTTCTCTGCCGTTACTTCGCCATTTGGTGTCTTCGCCCGCCATTTGCCATCCACGCGTTGTAACGATGTAACGTGCGTTTCTTTAAACATTTGAGCCCCGCGATCGATTGCGGCTTTGGCATATCCAAGCGTCAAAGAAAGTGGATGCACATGACCACCCGCGCTATGCTTCAAAGCCCAGCTATACGCGGGAGAACCACTAGCTTTCTCAACTGCATCGCCTTCGATCTCGGAGATATCGGCACCTGCATCGGCCCAGGCTTTGCCGAGACGTCGCATGTCTTTGATCGCCTTGCGTGTATGTGCTGCTTGAACCCAGCCTGCCTGTACTGCATCACAATCGATCTTGTAGTTTTTTATGTCATGGAAAAGATCATCTGCCGAGGAAAGCGTCGTGCGGATCAGGTTTTTACCTTGTTTGACACCGAACATTTTTTTGATGTCTTCCGGAGTTTTGCGCCAAATCGGATTGCATTGCCCGCCACTGCGACCAGATGCACCCCACCCGACATTCTTAGCATCAACTACCGCGGTCGAAACACCGGCATCAACCAATCCTAGAGCGGTTCGACACCCAGTCAGACCTGCGCCAATGACGAGGACGTCTACGTTCAATGAGTCGCTGAGGCGCGCAAGTTTAGGTGCCGAGATCGACGTTGTTGTCCAGTGTATTTCTTCTTGAACGGGCATAGACCTGAGCGCTCCGATAGGTTCCGCAATGTGAAACTAAAATATCATTAAAGAAAACTATGCGGCAATCTACCGACGGTCAACTGAGCTGGAGAAATTTATTTAAAAAAGAGCCTCACTTACGTGGCGGATGCTCACCTAAAAATCAAAGAAATTATCAGAGACAGTTGATAAAAGTCTTGGCAGTGAGATGTCGCTCAAGCAGCGTGGTTTTAGTAGATGAATTAGCGAACTGGAAGTTGCAGTTGGACCGCCGATTTTGAACACCATGGCGGATCTAATGTCGAAACAGCTTACATCCGCCATGGTTTCCATCTGCCTAGTGCTTCAATCTGCGATCCTCATTGGAGGATGAAACTGGCCATTCTCGCAAAGGCCCCGTCACTTTTCCTATCTCGTCTACATAAACCCTGAGAGCGTGATGTCCGCAAAGCGAACCTAATCTGAGGCGGATAAAAATGTCTTCGCCAAGTTTTTTTATAGCGGTCGGGAGCATGAGCCCATTGTGAGGGACCAATTCCATGGTCCCATTTTCGTCGAGTTTCTCAAGTCTTGCTATGATTGGCCCAAATTTTCTGTCCTGAAGTTCTATCAAATCGCCTTTATAAAATCGTTGAAGCAACTTCGCGGCTGGATGTGTTTTGGATTCTCTTTGCTGATTGGCGACATGTACCGACACAACATGCACAACCATTAAACCGTTAGGTAAAGTCCACACTTCAAAAGATTGGTTGGCACCACTAGCTAGGACCCTTGTAAACATTGCCATTTGAGTCAGTCACGAAAACAACACTTTTCCGTTCAATCATGCGCAACCTTCGAATTCCATAGTAAGGATTGGCCATGCCAGATGTCAAAACCCTTGATTTAGAAAATCTGACAAGGGACTTTTGAAAGTCCTTTTTGCTTCGCCTATTTGTCTCCAAATTCAAAACTGGCGGTCGATTTGCTTACAGGCACTTGATTGCAACAAATCTAAGCGCAGACTACAGCCTGCGCTTTTTGTCTTCAAGGCAAGATTGTTGGTTTCATATTACTACATTTCAGTTCCATGTAGTCGAATTTAGTGTTCTTCTAAGCAATGTGCCTTTCGAAAGGGAGGAACGACAATTTCGTTTGGATTCAAAATGCAAAGCTCTATCATACACAAACTTTTGGCTCTACTTACGGCTGTTAGTCAGGCTCAAAAACCTCTGACATTCTCGGAGATTGTAGAGAAGACCAAGCTCAACAAAAGCACGATCCACAGATTGCTCGCAATCGGCGTTGAAGAGGGGATGCTGCGATTTGAGCCACAAAAGAAGGTCTATTTGCTTGGAGTGCGATTGTTCGATCTAGTTCGCAGTGCGTATAGCGGTCTGGACATACAAGAACTGGCGCTGGATGAAATGATCCGGTTGCAAGGACTTTTTGACTCTCATGTCACTCTCGGTGTGCCTGCGGGGCTTGAAGTCGTCTACTTGCGTGTGTTGGAACCTTCTAGGTCAATGGGTGGAGTTCAGCGTTCCGGAATGCGTGAACCAGTGCATTGCTCTGCTTCCGGCAAAGCCTTGCTCGCATTTTTGCCACCGCTTATTCTTGATGCCAAGTTGAATGATTATGATTTTGAGCGGTTCACCGAACGCACCATTACAAAAAGAGCAGACTTTGAAGCAGAGCTTCAACAGGTTCGTGATAAGGGCTTTGGCTGCAATGACCGCGAAGAATACGATCACTTTCTTGGCATTTCAGCGCCGATTTTTGATTATCTGGGTGAGCCAATCGCGGTTCTGAACCTTTGGTCAACACATCCAAGACACAAGATTAAAGACCTAATAGACTGGAGCGTCGAGTTGAAAGCCTCGGCAAATCGGGTGACAGACTTGATCGGTGGCATTTCCCCAAAAAACCCTCAACCAAGCTGAGAACGGAAATACGGTGCGACTGGAAACAGCAATCTTTTCGATGCGAGAGAAGGGCCAGTGGGAAACTGGACTGACATCAACGCTCAAACTGGCCCGATGTTTTGAGGACGCTTTCATTGTAGCCTAACGATCGTAGGAAACAGCGGGACATAGAATCGGCTTGAACTCTGTTTTTTTAGAGTGTTGTCTTTGATGCACGTTGTTGGTCGAAGAAAACAATTGACGGGTCACAAGGCTAATCCTTAGTCTTATTTTACGAAAAACTGGTTTTGCAATGTGAAACTGGAGGTGTTCTGAGAATACCAACTAACCAACTGGGAGAACAAAATGAAAAAAACAATTCTAGGCGCAGTACTTGGCGCGACAGCAATGCTGTCCGGTACGACTGCTATGGCGGATGGCCACGGTGAAATCACTGTTGCGTACTTCCTAGAGTGGCCAATGCCGATGATGGCTGCAAAAGCCGCGGGTACCTATGACGAAGCGCTTGGCACAAAAGTGAACTGGGTATCCTTCGAGACGGGTACGGCAATGTCTGCAGCTATGGCGTCTGGCGACGTTCAGATCGCTTTGTCCCAAGGTCTGCCGCCATTCGTGGTTGCCGTTTCCGGTGGTCAGGACCTTCAGTTGGTTGACGTTGCTGTGAGCTACGCCGAGAACCAAGGCTGTGCGGTTCACGCTGATCTCGAGATCGACAAAGACAACGCAAGCGAGCTGGCTGGCAAGAAAGTTGCTGTTCCACTCGGTACAGCGGCGCACTACAGCTTCATCCGTCACATGGACCACTTCGGTGTGCCACTCGATAGCTTGTCGATCGTTGACATGCCTCCGCCCGAGGGCGCGAACGCTCTTGGCCAAAAAGCTGTTGATTTCGCATGTGGCTATGGTGGTGGCTGGGCGAAAATGCAGGAATTCGGTGACAAGCTTCTCACAGGTGCAGAAAAGCAAGACATCGGTATCCTCGTATTTGACGTAACTTCTGTTCCTGCAGCCTTCGCGGCTGAGAACGGCGACATGCTCGCGAAGTTCCTCAAAGTGACAGCTGATGCAAACGCACAGTGGGCAGCTGACCCATCCGAAGAGATGCTGGCAGTGATTGCTGAGCAATCTGGTATGGACCTGGAAGCAGCGCGCGGCGCGATTTCCACGATGTCCTTCCCAACAATCGAAGACCAGCTTTCTGAAGCATGGCTCAACGGTACAGCGGCTGGCTTCATGAAAGGCGTGGCAGACGTCTTCGTAAACGCGAAGTCCATCGACTCCGCTCTGGACAGCTATGAGGGTGCATTGAATACAGCGCCACTCGAAACTGCAAAAGGCATGTAAGCCCAACTGGCTTTCAACTTCGAACCCGGCGCTTTATTGCGCCGGGTTCACACCTTTCAAGCAGCACACATAAGCTGCGGTGAACAACAAAAACCGGCTTGCAAGGGAATCCACTAATGTCCGGCCTTTCCATACAAAACTTATCCATGCGTTTCGAGCTGCCAAACGGCGGCGCGGTTCAAGCGCTTGAAGATGTCTCACTCGACCTCAAAGCAGGCGAGTTGATGAGCGTGCTCGGTCCATCGGGCTGTGGCAAAACCACTCTTTTGAATATCGCCGCGGGTTTCTTGGCTCCGACCAGTGGTAAGTTGATCCTGAATGATCACGAAATTCAAGGCCCCGACGCGGAGCGCGGCATGGTCTTCCAGAAGGGCGCTTTGTTCGAATGGATGTCCGTGCGTGAAAACGTCGGCTTTGGTCCGTCTATGAAGGGCATGCCAAACGCCGAAAAGCGCGAGACTGTTGATCATTTGCTCGATGTTGTTGGACTTCAGGACTTCAAAGAAAAGGCTGTCTACGAACTGTCTGGCGGTATGCAGCAGCGTGTGGCTTTGGCCCGTTGCTTGGCCAATGATCCTGATGTGATCTTGATGGACGAACCGCTCGGTGCTTTGGACGCTTTGACCCGTGAAAAGATGCAGAGCCTTGTGCTCAAGCTTTGGAAAGAGACGGGCAAGACGATTATTCTGATAACCCACTCTGTTGAAGAAGCGCTTCTTCTGGGCGAGCGTCTCATCGTTATGGCACCGCGTCCGGGTCGTATTCACAAAGAATACAACCTGCCATTCGCAGAAATGGGCGTTGATGCAGATCTTCGCGAAGTGAAGAAACATCCTGATTTTGCAGTGAAACGCGATGAAATCCTGTCGATGATTTGGGACATGGAAGAAGAAATTATGGGCCGCACGGAGAACGCATCATGACTGGTCTTTTCGTACTCGCCATTTACGTGGGCATCTTTGTTGCCTCTTTCTTCATCATTACCAAAGTCGTCGCACGTGCCACGACCAAGGATTACACATCGCTCAAGACCGTTACTTTCGGTGACGAAAGCGCTGTGCGCCCGAACCGCGCGGCAGGGGTGATCTCGATCCTTACGCTGTTCCTGATCTGGGGTATGTTCACGGGCTCTACCTTGTTGCCAAAGTTCCTACACGCGCCCGGTCCTTTCGCAGGAGACATTGAATTTACATACACAGCTGAAGCCGGAGACGGTGCGCGCGATGATGCAACTGTTTCGGTTGTCGTCTTCCCACGTGATGCAAAAGTCGATGCGCCAGAGGTTGAAGCAGGCGACGGGTTTGCCAAGAACGACTCTGCGGCCATTCAGCAATGGCGCACGGGTCTTGTGCGCGTTGATAAGAACGATGAGATCACCAAGAAAGACGGTGCTAAAGTCGTTGCTATCAACGGAACACCAATAGCACCCGGCGGAAAAGTGAAAATCGAAGGCGGCACAGTGACACTGTCTGACAAAGGAACGCCAAACGTGGCTCCGACCCGTGGTTGGCAAATGGAGCCGCTTTATCTTCCAGCGCCGGAAACCGTGTGGAAGCGTACTTTCAAAGTGCTTGACGAAGGCTTTCGCGGTTTCACGCTTGTACAGCACCTTGGGTATTCGCTATTCCGTGTTGTCGTTGGCTTCTTCTTTGGCGCTTTGATTGGTATTCCGCTGGGTTATGCGATGGGCCTTAGCAACTGGTTCCGTGGATGGTTCGATCCAATCGTCGAATTCATGCGCCCTGTGCCGCCGCTCGCGTTGATCCCGCTTGTTATCATTTGGTTCGGCATTGGTGAGACAGGTAAAATTATCCTGCTCTTCCTCGCTGCCTTATGGATCATGGCCATCGCTGCGCGCTCTGGCGTATCTGGCGTGAACATCTCCAAAGTGCATGCAGCCTATTCGTTGGGTGCAAGCAAATGGCAAATCATGCGCTACGTCATTATTCCCAACTCGCTGCCTGAGATCTTCACCGGTGCGCGTGTTGCGATGGGTGTTTGCTGGGGCACGGTTGTTGCGGCGGAACTTGTCGCGGCTGAGCAAGGTGCAGGCATGATGATCATGGTCGCTTCGCGTTTCCAAAACACGGACATCGTGATTTTGGGCATTATTCTGATTGGCGTCATCGGCTTTGGCATCGACATGTTGATGCGCATGGCAGAGCGTTATCTGGTGCCTTGGAAAGGCAAAGCTTAACGACCATGAAAGGCGATTTGAAAAGGGCCCCTTCAAGGGGCCTTTTTTGTGCGCGGCGAGGACTTGACCTGAAAGACCTTACGCCAATAAGATAAAACATTAGTTTTGTTTTATGAAATTTTTTGGAGCAGGGGCATGACACACGTTGACGAAGTGGAGGATATCGAGATCCCAGCCGGATCTTCGAGCGTTTGGAACTACCATCCAAAACTTCCAATCGATATGTCACCGGTTTTCGACCTTCCGCCAAAACCAAAGGCAGCGCTGATTTGGTTGTTGCGTACTTGGACCAAGCTGTCGCCGCCTGTCAGTCACATTATCTTCGCGATCATCGCTTTCTTGTTCCTCTGGCCAAGTATGGCGGAAATGAGCACATTGGCCCCAAACTGGGTGCTGAGCATCTACAGCATCAATCTATGCGCGGTGTTGATCCTTGGAACAGCGCTGCATCTTTATCTCTATACATTCTCTGGCCAACAGATGCGGCTGAAATTTGACTTGCGCCCTATGGAGAAGAGCGCTCGCTTCACTTTTGGCGATCAAGTCTGGGACAATCTTTTTTGGTCGTTGATCTGGGGCATACCGATTTGGTCTGCTTGGATGGTTCTTTACTTTTACGCTGCTGCAAACGGCTGGATTTTAGCGCTCGATAGTTTTGGATCCGCTCCGATTTGGTTTATTGCATTCTTCTTCGTGATCCGCTTTTGGCAATCGTTCCATTTCTATTGGATCCACCGCCTGATCCACTTGCCGTTTTTATTTAAGACCGTTCACCACATTCATCACCGCAATATCAACACTGGCCCTTGGTCAGGCCTGTCGATGCATCCAGTTGAACTTTTGTGCTACTTCTCTGGTATCCTCATCCACTTTGTCCTGCCCTCGCATCCTATCCACGTAATCTTTCACATGTTCTCGCTCAGCCTTGGCGCGCTCTATTCGCATTCGGGCTTCGACAAGCTCCTCATTAAAGGGCGAGAAACGATCAAGGCCGGCTCATTCCATCACCAGCTTCATCATCGTTTTTTCGAGTGCAACTATGGCTCTGAAGAGATGCCGCTGGATCGATGGTTCCACAGTTTCCACAATGGCACAGACGCCGCAACCAAACGCATTCGCGCCCGTAAGAAACTTATTTTTGCCCGCAAGTAGTCCGTCAAGAGAGAGCTTTCGATCAAACATATCTATACCTATGGCGGTCAACCTGCACAGCGTCATCTAACAGTTGATTGCTTGATAAAAAACTGTATCCCGTCACGGGCTTTGAGACAGAGCGGCAGTTTTGCTTAGCGAGAGTTTTAGGTTCATCGTAGTCCTAGAAAGGATACGAGATG
>Ga0209533_1005527_pt1 | contig 10743 bp, 10 predicted proteins | sample COG_04_FD_184748 | JGI IMG/M metagenome (GOLD analysis project Ga0209533, IMG submission 184748) | Pelagic Microbial community sample from North Sea - COGITO 998_met_04 (SPAdes) (version 2) | ecosystem: Environmental > Aquatic > Marine > Neritic zone/Coastal water | place: Helgoland, sampling... | reverse complement strand
ACGCTGCGATGATAATTACCAAGTGGAAGAACTCGGTGCGTGGCAGCTGCTGCTTAGAGAGATAAATCTTACCAAGATAGCAGACGAGAATGGAGCTCACCAAAAAGAAGCCACGCATGATCTGCGTCACATCCGTTTGTTCAATCATGCCACTGAAGAAGGTAGTTGCACCTTCTGTGCGAATACCAGTGCAGCATAGCACGAGCACGAGGACAACCACTTGCCCCCAAATCGCGAGGCGTGCGATCAGCCCCTGCTTGGCAGGCGGCAACACCATCTCAGCCCCCAACAGGCCAAGAGCCAGCATGGCCAATAGGATCTCGGGCATAATTGCTGCCCAGTCGTTTGTCGCAGTGAAACTGCGAAGGAATTCTGCGAGAAGCTCGTTCATTAGTGTGTAACCTCCTTATGTGCTTCAACTGCTTGAGGAAGCGCCGCGTTGATTTCAATAACCGGCAAAGTGCTCTTGGATGTATAAAGTTCCTGTAATTCGCGATCAGCTGCATCCGAGAACAGGCGCGGGAAAAGTCCAATGACGACTAGGGCAATGATGAGGACTAAAGCGGGAACGCGCTCGAAGCGCTTAAGATCTACGATTTCGTCCCCATTCAAACGACCGGCAAAGGCCTCCGTCGGCTTGCCATAGAAAATGTTAGCGACCGCACGCAGACCGTAGATCGCTGAAATGATGATACCGAGCGCAGCGGGTGCCACGATCCACTTGGTCATCGGAGTTTCGGCCAGCGCAGCAAAAATGGTGAACTCACCCCAGAAATTACCAAACCCCGGAAGGCCGATACTCGCCATCGAACCAGCCACAAAGAACGCACATAACACTGGCGCTTTGGTTGCCAAGCCCCCCATCGACGACATATCAAAGGTCTGACTGCGGTGATAGATGCAAGTCGAGAGCATGAACAACAGCGCGACGGATAGACCGTGCGCAATCATCATCAGCAACGCACCACCGACACCGACGACGGAGAACGTCGCGATACCGAGGAAAGCATAGCCCATGTGCATGACCGAGCTGTAACCGAGCATCATCTTCAGATCCTTCTGAGCCATGGTGATCAGACCGATAATAATGATATTACCAAGTGCCAACCATACGATCCAAGGGAACCAATGAGCCGCACCTGCTGGCAGCAAGGGCGCAGCAATTTGCAACAGACCATACAGGCCGAACTTCTTCAGCACACCCGCGTGGAGCATCGCCGCACCCGTTGGCGCAGTGGCATACCCCTTGGGTGCCCAAGAGTGAAAAGGAAACAGCGAAACCAGAATCCCGAAGCCGAACAGCATCAGTGCGAAAATGTTATTCTGCACAGTGTCCGCAATTGGTTGAGCAGCGAGATAGTCACGCAGCGCTAACAAGGAGAACGAATCCGCCCCACTCTGCACATACAGCGCGATCAATCCGAGCAACGAGAGCAACGCACCCAGTGTCAGGTAGATCGTCATTTCAATCGCCGCACCACGCTTACCGGCACCACCCCACACACCGATCATGATAAAGGTCGGAATGAGTGCGAACTCGTGGAAGAAGTAGAAGAAGAAAATATCAACCGAAGCAAAGGTGCCCATCAGACCGCCGAGCATGAACAGCAACATCGCGAGATAGAGATGCGGACGCTCTGCTTTAGAGAACATCGCATACATGCCCGCCGCAAAGCCAACGACACCCGCGAGCATGAAGAGCGGCATCGAGATACCGTTCAGACCGAGGTGCAGGTAAATGCCAACCGCTTGCAGTCCGGTCGCCAAGCGCACTTCGAAATTGTAGCCACCGACCAGCGATGGCTCGAATTGACTGTAGAGGAACAACGCAGCGAGCAGCGGAGTGGCGAAGCCAATCACGCTAACCGCGCGAATACTGTTGGTGTTGAAGCGAGCTCCGAACAGCAAGAACAACCCCGCAGACAGCGGAGTCAGAATTGCAGCCAAGAGGCAAAGTGAGGATGTATCGACGGATGTCATTGCTATCTAAATTGTATCGTTCGCCTATTTTATAGAGCTACGCCTGAAGCGAGCGCCCAGAGGAGGATAATTCCGGCCAAGAACCAGTAAACATACCCGTGAATATTACCGACATGCAGCGAACGTGAACATGCGCCCACCAGGCCGACCACGCCGGCACTGCCACGGACGAAGAGCCCTTTGATCAGGAATACATCGAGAAAACTAAGTAGCACCGCGAGGCGCTGTTGAATCTTCGCGACGTAAAAACCATAGATCTCGTCAAACCACAGACGGGCTTTGAGAAACTCGTAGACTGGCTTGGCTTTTTGTTCGAGGCGATCTTGCGTCGCACCTTTGCCGTAGAAGAAAAACGAACCAACCAGACCGACGATCCATGCCAAAGAACCCCAGATCAATACAGTGTGGTGCATCGCATCGTAACCTTCGACATGGTGCAGTGCATCTTTACTGCTGACAATGATCTGACCGAGTTGCTCAGGCCAGATACTCAACCAACCACCGACGACAGAAAGCACTGCTAGGATGATCAACGGCAACAACATCGTCGCGCCACTTTCGTGGGCATGTGACGCGGCGTCGGACTTCGGCTCACCGAAGAATACGATCCACACGAGACGCCCCATATAACCAGCAGTCAGAAATGCACCCAGTGTCAACAGAATGAAAAGGCACTGACCATCGAGCCCTGCTGCGATCAGAATCGCATCTTTCGAATAGAAACCGGAGAAGCCATACACACCGCAAAGTGCGAGCACACCAATCACGAAAGTGATCGAAGTGATCGGCATCTTCTTAAAAATACCGCCCATTTTGAAGATGTCCTGCTCGTGATGGCAGCCATGAATAATGGAACCTGCACCGAGGAACAGCAACGCCTTGAAGAAAGCGTGTGTAATCAGGTGGAACAGAGCGATCCCTGGAAAGCCCAAACCAAATGCCGCCGACATATAACCGAGCTGCGACAGCGTCGAGTAAGCGAGGATTTTTTTAATATCATTCTGACCATACGCACAGAAGCCTGCATACACGGCCACCGAAGTGCCGAGAATGGCGATACCACCGAGGACGGAATCAGGAAAGAGGAAGGCGATACGGATCAGGAAGTAAACACCCGCCGCGACCATTGTCGCCGCGTGGATCAGTGCCGATACCGGAGTCGGGCCTGCCATCGCGTCGGGCAACCAGACGTGCAACGGGAACTGAGCCGACTTACCGATGAAGCCGCACATCAACAGCGCTGCGATCACCCAATTGATCAGGCTACCATCAGCGTTAACTGCAGCGCCCATCGCTTCGAGATTCGTAGTGCCGAAGTGCCAGTAGGCGTACACGATACCAATCAAGAAGCCGAGGTCACCGATACGATTGACGATGAATGCCTTCTTGGAAGCTGCAGCCGCCTCGTCTGTATCGAGGTAGTGACCGATCAGCATATAAGAACTGAAACCAACCAGCTCCCAGAACACGAAGATCATGATCAAGTTATCCGCGAGGATAATGCCGAGCATCGAGAACATGAAAATCGACAGACCACCGAAGAAGCGCCCCTTGGCCTTATCGTCTGCCATGTATCCAAGACTGAATACATGAATCAGAAAACCGACAAAGGCGACCATTGCCAACATGGTGGCAGCGGTGCCATCGAATAGGAAGCCCATCGATGCGGTAAAGTTACCAAAGTGCAACCAGTCAACAGCCGCACGGATCGGCTCCTCCCCCATCGCGTTGATCGCCATGGAAGTAAAAGCACAGATCGCAGCAGCAGCAGCGACGGAAAGATACGAAGCGATCACTCCACGTCTGCGTAAGAAGCAGGCGATGAGCACTGCGGAAAGCAGTGGCGTGAGTAATGCGGCGAGAAGAATTTGAGTGGCGGTCATTAATCTAGCGACTCAGAGCGTTAAGTTGGTCCACCATGACAGACTGACGACGTCGGAACAGTGCGACGATGATTGCCAGGCCGACGGCGACTTCGGCAGCCGCCACGGTGATGATGAAAAAGACGAAGAGGTTGCCGTCCATTGTCCCGTTGTAACGAGAGAATGCCACGAGCGCCAAATTCACCGCATTGAGCATCAGCTCAAGCGACATATAAATGACGAGCGTGTTTTGACGAAGGGTCACCCCGAGTAGCCCCACTGCAAACAGCAGTCCAGCTAGGAGAATAAAAGCATTAAGTCCGACAGTCATTTTTTAGAATTTAAATTTAAGAAAGAAGAAATTAGAAATACTAGTTTCTCTCATCATTATCCTTATTAAGAGTAATTAAAGTGGAGCCGATGATCTTAAGCAGTTCATCGCAATCATTGAGCAGAGACTCAGCAGAGTCTTCATTGATAAAATCTGAGTCACGAAGCAGGCGTAACCAATAGTGAGTCTCGCGCGCTTCTTTATAAGAGATCGATAATTTGTGTTTAAAATCTTTCCGAGAATGTCCGCCTAGGGCTTCTTCAACGTTCGCACCAATTGAAGTCCCACTGCGTAATATTTGCTTCGAAATATCATACTCTGACTTCTCTTCGCGCAGATAGCGACGCAACTGAACGATGCGCAAAGCAAAAGCATAAGACTTTTCTGCAGCTGGATTAGATTTAGTCATCGTATCGTATTTCGACTCTCTTCTTTCCTAATTCTTAATTCGCGCTATGGCGCTTGGACACGACAATCACGCCGATCATAGCGGCAAGGAGAAGGAAGCCAGCCACTTGGAACGGCAGCATGTATTTAGTAAAGAGGCTGTAACCAAAAGACTTGGAGGACGTGGTAAACGGCACACCCGCATCGAAGACTTCAGGATTCTCTGTCACTGCGGTCAACGTAGGCTCTGGGAGATGTCCTCCGGAAAAGGCCGAGAAGAGAAGCACGGCAAAAAGCAAGAAACCGATCCCCGAAGCAGCAAGTGTCAGCTTGCTCTTAAACTCGGCGCCCTGCTCTTTCTCCACATCCAGTAGCATGATGATAAAGAGGAACAGCACCATGACTGCCCCCGCATAGACCACGACTTGAACGATCGCGAGGAAGTAAGCCTCCAACAATACGAAGAGTGCCGCAGTGCCAAGGAACGCGACGATCATGCAGAAAGCGCTATTCACCGCATTCGGCATCAGCACCATCAGCACGGCCGAAATGAGCGTGACCGCTGAGAAAATATAAAAGAGTAGATCAATCATTCGTAATTCCTAATTCGTAATTCCTAATTGATGTTTAGTGCGCGTTGCCGGCTTCTTCAGCGGCCTTCTTCTTGTCCCACTTGTGGTGTTTGTCCGGTAAGGTGCCGCCCAATTCGTAGAGCTTGTCCTTCTTGTTAATCATCTCTTCGCGGCTGTAGCCCGACATAGAGAAAATATCCTGCAAGACGATCGCCTCTTCCGGGCAAACTTCCTGGCACAGGCCACAGTAAATGCAGCGCAGCATATTGATATCAAATTCCTTCGGTGCTTTCTCGATGTGTGCGCGTTCTGGATCTGCCTCAGCATCAATCTCGCCTGGTGTGATGCGGATCGCCTTAGGTGGGCAAACAAACTCGCACAACTGGCAAGACACACACTTCTCGCGACCATTCGGGTCACGCACAAGTGTCGGCACTCCGCGATAGTTCTCAGCGATGACGGGACGATGCTCTGGATATTCCAGTGTGATCGTCTTATCAAACATCGCTCCCAGGGTTGTTTTCAACCCAGTGACGATTTGCGGAATAAATGTTTTTTCCGCGAATGAGAGCGGCTTGCGCTCCATAACTTTAGTCTTAGCCATAGTATTTGCGGTTTAAAGTGTGTCGTAGAGAGCGATGAGGATCGTGTTAAAGATCAAGTTACCGATAGCGAGCGGAAGCAGAATCTTCCAGCCCAGTGCCATCACTTGGTCATAACGGAAGCGCGGAAGCGTCCAGCGCACCCAGATGAAGAAGAAGATCATGAAGAAGACCTTCGCCATGAACCAGAGCACGGACAGCACCGCGCCGAATTCACTCGTGCCCCAAGGATCTGCCATCCCAGGAAGGAAATTCCAACCACCGAGGAACAGGCAGACGAACAACGCCGAGCCCATGATGACGTGTGCATACTCGGCCACGAAGAACAGACCGAATTTGAAGCAACCATACTCAGTATGGAAACCACCGACGAGGTCGGTTTCGGATTCCGCCATATCAAATGGCAGACGGTTCGTTTCAGCAAAGACCGAAACGAGAAAAATCAACGCAGAGAGCGGCTGCCAAATGACGAGCCATAGACCCGATTGCGACTCCACCACACCGAAAAGCGAAAGACCGTAGTCAGAACCCGGAGCGGATGCCCACATAAATACAGGGAGAATGGAAAGTCCCATCGCCAACTCGTAAGACACCATTTGCGCGGATGCTCGAATCGCACCGAGGAATGGATACTTACTGTTCGAAGACCAACCAGCCAGCACGATACCATACACACCGAGCGAAGAAACGCCCAAGATGAAGAGCATGCCGACATCGATATTCGCAAGCACGAGTGGCTGCACCACTCCCGTCGGATCCACGTAGCGACCGAACGGCAACACGACCATGGTGGTCAATGCTGGAGCGAGCGCTAAGATCGGCGCGAGGTAGTAATAGCCCTTCTTCACGTGACCTGGTGTGATCTCCTCCTTGAAGAGGAACTTCAGACCATCGGCTACGGGCTGAAAGACCCCCAAGCGTGTAAGGATGTTACCGAGAATCGGAATATGTCCGAGCAATGGCAAGCGTGTGCGATTCGGGCCAGTGCGGCCTTGAATCCAACTGGACACCTTGCGCTCCGCGAGAACGGAGTAGCTGCAAAGCCCCATAAAGACGGAGATCATCGCGACTGAGAAAACAATCGGTAAGACGAACGGAAGCGAGTTTGTTAGGTATTCCATGGCCGGCAATTTGCTTTAAGCTTCAGTGGAAGCGGCTTGCGCCTCCTTGAACGCGACTGGATCGAATTTTAGATTCTTTGTTTCAAGGAAAGGTAAATCGATGAATGCAGCCGGATCGAGTGCAACGCCCTCATCGGAAATCCCGCGCCAGCTGAGTCCTCCAAAGGCACTCATCTTATCCGCGATACGCTCCCAAGCGACGTCCAGTGTCAATGCGGTTGGTTTTTCTTCGCCCAAGCCAGCCACGATCTTCTCGAGCACTGTGACATCCGATTGGATACCACGTGGACCAGGCACCGCTGCTTTGAATTTCTGAAGAATGAAGCGTTGATTCACGAACGAGCCATCTTTCTCATACACCATCAAGGATGGGCATACGACGTTGGCGACTTGACTCACAGCATTCGCATGTGTGCCAAAGTAAATAACTTTCACCTTCGCCAACAGCTCCGATGGAATACCGAGCTGCGTCACATCTTCATTGACCACAACGAGTGTCTTGATCGCACCGGAGTTGATCTTATCTGCGACCGCAGTCAGATCCGCTTCGGGAAGTTTCGAAATCAAACCATTGAGCAACGCACCACGAAGGTTCGGTGTGCGATCCTCGGAGAGCAAGATGCCATCCCCTTCCCCAGTATGACTGACCAGTGAGACGGATGCGCCGGAGCGATCTGCAATCAAACGATAGAAAAACTGTTCTTCAACCGAACTTCCAGCGGAACCGACCAGTGCGACATCGCCCGCCTTGAGCAACTCAGCGGCTGCGGCTGCTGTCTCAACATCGGTCTTGTGCACACCTTCGATGGTGTAGTGCGTGAGGCGATCTTCAGACTCGGAAGCCTTAAAGAGTTCGCGGCCGGAGTCGGTCATCCAAGTATCATTCACGGCATCATTGCGACGCGGTGTGATACGGTAGATCTTACCTTCACGGCTCCAAATTTCTGTATTCGCGCCCACACTACTTTCGGTGCAGATACTGTTGGTGCGCTTGAGGAACCAGACACGCATCTTAAAGCGGAAGTCAGTGCTCGTCAGTGCGCCAACTGGGCAAATATCGACTGTGTTGAGCGAGTAGTTATTCTCCAGCTCTTTACCTGGGAAACAAGTCAGTGTGGAGTAAGTGCCACGATCAACAAATCCAAGCACGTCGTCCTTGGCGATTTCCTTACTGAAACGGATGCAACGTGCACAAAGAATGCAGCGTTCGTCATCGAGTGTCACGCGAGAGCCGAGCTTGGTGCGCTTCGGCTTTACATTTTTCTGCTCAATGAAGCGGCTGTAGCCACGACCGTGTTCAGCAGAAAACTCCTGCAACTTACATTCACCAGCTTGATCGCAAATCGGGCAATCCAACGGGTGATTGATCAATAAAAATTCAGTCACACCATTGCGCGACTCTTTCACCATTTCGGTGTTGGTGCGGATGTGCATCCCAGGCGCCGCGTTGGTCGCGCAACCGATCGTCGGCTTTGGCATCCAACCGATCTTCTGCACTCCGTTCTCATCGAGAACAGCCTCACCTGTGCCACGGTCACGCATCGGCATGCCCATTTCGACCATACACATGCGGCAGTTACCGGAAATCGATAGCTTCGGGTGGTAGCAGTAGTGCGGCACTTCCGCGCCCTTGCCTGCGATCTTCACCGCTTCGATGATGTTAATGCCCTTCGGCACTGCGACATCTACCCCATCAATGTTGATGGTGATATTTTCGACTATGTTTTGAATATTCATGGTCTTAGATCAGCGTGGTCTCCTTAGCTGGCTCTTGCCCTTCTTTGCGGCGGGCAGCTTGTTCGCGGGCTTTCTCCACGAACTCGTCTTTAAATTTAGCGATGAAACTTTGAACCGGCCAAGCGGCGGCTTCACCGAACGCACAAATCGTGCGACCTGCGATTTGGTCAGCAATTGATTTCAATAAATCTGCATCTTCTTCACGTGCTTCGCCGTCACACATGCGCTGTGTGACCTTACGCATCCATGGCACACCTTCGCGACATGGAGTGCACTGACCGCAACTTTCGTGGGCGTAGAAATAGTTCAAATTCGCAAGGGCTTCGACCATATCAGTCGAATCATCCATCACGATCACACCACCGGAACCAGACATCGAACCGACTGCACCGAGGCTGTCGAAGTCCATGGGGATGTCTTCAATGCCCCAGTCGTATTCAGTGCCGTCTTTGAGTTTACCAGTGAAACGCTCGTCGGCGCGGAGAATCTTCGAAGACGAACCGCCTGGGATGACTGCCTTGAGCTTACGTCCAGGCTTGAGGCCACCGCAAACATCATTGATCAACTGTCCAAGCGTCAGCGCGGAACATGGAAACTCATAGTAACCAGGCTTTTGCACGTGACCAGACACACACCAAATACGTGTGCCAGTGTTGCCCGGAGTGCCGATTTCAGAGAAGGCTTTGCCGCCCATGTCGATGATGTGCTTCACATCGCACAATGTCTCGACGTTGTTTACAATCGTCGGGCACTGATACAGGCCGAGCGCTGCTGGGAAATATGGAGGCTTAATACGTGGATTCGCACGGTTGCCTTCGATCGATTCGATCAGGCCCGTCTCTTCACCACAAATGTATGCACCCGCGCCACGGTGGACGATGATGTCGCAGGAATAACCGGAGCCGAGAATGTTGTCGCCGAGTAGATTCTTCGCACGTGCTTCTTCGATCGCACGTTCGAGAATCTTGTAACCTTGGAAGAATTCGCCGCGGATATAAATGAAGGCGAGCTTTGCTTGAATCGCAAATGCGGTGCACATCATGCCTTCGATCAACTGATGCGGATCTTGATGGATGATTTGACGATCCTTGAAAGTGCCTGGCTCAGATTCGTCCGCATTACAGACGAGGTAGATCGGCTTTCCTGACTTACGGTCGAGGAATTTCCACTTCATGCCGGCAGGGAAACCCGCGCCGCCACGTCCGCGCACACCAGAAGTCAGCACGTCCGCGCAGATATCTTCAGGCTTCAGCGTGACCGCCTGCTTGAGTTGCTCGTAGCCACCGTGCTTGATGTAGCAATCGATATCGTTGGTGTAGCCGGGCTCATCAACGTGCTTAAAAATCAGCCTTTTTTGCTCTAGCGCCATGGGATGATGTATTAGGATTTAAAAAATTAAGAATTAGGAATGGTTAGCCTTACAGCGTTCCATTTTTGATTTTAGCAGCGAGCTCGGACGCCTTGTCCGGATCGATATCAGTATATTCGTCTTCGCCGACCATAACGACTGGGCCTTTACCGCAGTCTGCGTGACATTCGACAAACTCAAGTGTCACCGAACCGTCTTCACTGGTGTGGCCGACCTTGCAGTTGAACTCTTTCTCTAGGCGCTCACAGGTCTGATACGCTCCAGCGAGTGCACAAGGCAGCGTGCGGCAAACGCGCACGTGGTGCTTACCGGTCGGCTCCGTGCGGAGCATCGGGTAGAATGTAACCAACTCAAGAATGTTGATCGGCTGCAGTTCCAAGCGTGCTGCAATCCACTCCATCGCCTCGTTCGAAAGATAGCCCTGATCCTCTTGCACCAAGTGGCACAAGGGCAGCGCGGCGCTCTTCATCGTCGGGTAACGCGGCACCAGCTTATCAATTTTTTCGATTGTTTCGGATCTTAAGTTCATCGTTTAGAGGGAGTGGAAAGTGAGGAGTGAAAAGTGGAGAGTGTTTCCAGTGTTTTCCAAATTTCAATGTTTCCAGTTTTCGTAATTCCTAATTTGTAATTCCTAATTCTACCTATCGCATTCACCCATCACAAAGTCGAGCGATCCAAGGATCACAGTGATGTCGGTCAAATAGTGGCCAGGAATCAGTTTATCGAGGATACTGAGGTTACAGAAAGACGGCCCACGAACCTTCAAACGATATGGCACACCC
>Ga0209533_1005517_pt1 | contig 10750 bp, 10 predicted proteins | sample COG_04_FD_184748 | JGI IMG/M metagenome (GOLD analysis project Ga0209533, IMG submission 184748) | Pelagic Microbial community sample from North Sea - COGITO 998_met_04 (SPAdes) (version 2) | ecosystem: Environmental > Aquatic > Marine > Neritic zone/Coastal water | place: Helgoland, sampling... | reverse complement strand
CGTCTGCGAGTACCTTGGCGCCAGAAATTGGAGGCGTAAAATTAGGCTGCGCTAGCAAGCTGATGCGAGTTTTAAATTGTCTCCTAGCACCGAGCCCGACGCTATTCGGGCACAGCTACACACAGGCTTGCGGAGCAAGAGAAGTCCAGTGGAAAGAGCAAAGATGGCTGGATGTTTAGGCTAGTGAGTCTGAGAGAACCTTTGAAACGTCTGAGATTAAGTTGCCTTTAGGCCCGCGTAGTTGCTGTTTTGGTTTAAGTTGCATCCTAGCTGAACTTCTGAAAGTGGGCATCTGGAGCACACCGGAGCGACGTATTTTTTTGGAGCGCCGAAGAAACTGAATGGTTTCTGTCTGACTGGAGCGGCCCGCTCGAACCTGCACTTGACAACGGGAACTTCTTTTCTCTACTTTATTGAACACTAAGTTCACATTTGAACAATGAGGCAAGTGACTTTGACGCCACGGCACAAGCATAAAGGGGGCGAGAACGGTCTACTGTGCAGGCAGGAGATCGGTTGCGTTCCCCATATCGAGCGTACCGGTTTCGACCCGACCCTGGTGTTTCTGCATGGCATCGGCTCCAGCTCGGAATCATTCGCGCCGCTTTTTGAGGCTTTCCCCAAAGGTCCTAGATTGATTGCCTGGAATGCCCCCGGTTATTCAACGTCAAAGCTTCTTGCGAAAGCCACACCAACGGCCTCGGATTACGCCGAAGCCCTGGAGCAGTTTTTTGATAAGCTCAACTTGGATAAGGCAACGATTGTTGGGCATTCTTTAGGATCGCTTTTCGCAGTTGCGTTTGCACTCAGAGCGCCCGCGCGCGTTTCCTCGATCGTGCTTGCAGCCTCGGCGCAGGGCTACGGAATTGGCGCAGATGAACCCCTGCCAACAAAAGCCGCTGATCGCCTGAACGACCTTGCACGCCTCGGCCCCGAAAAATTTGCAGAAATGCGCGCTCCTCGCTTGGTCTTCAACCCCGAAGGAAATCCGTCTGTTGTGGCGCTTGTCCGGCAGGAAATGGCGCGGATCAATCCCGACGGCTATGCGCAGGCGGTGCATGGGCTTGCGTCCGGGGATCTGGCCGCCGCTGTCGTCCGACTCGACAAAAAACCGGCCTTTATCATCGGCGCACAGGACCAGATCACACTGCGCGATCAGACCGAAGCCGCAATGCATAGCTGGGCCAAGGCCCATGGCGAAATGCCCAGCTGCATCTCAATTCCAAACGCTGGGCATGCTGTCTATGTCCAAGAACCAGCCGCTTTTGCCGATGCCTTGATAAAGCTGGTCCCCGAAATTCACACACGTACTCCAAGTCATCCAGAGGGAGAAATTCATGGTTAATGAAATAAGGATGGGGCACCTGCGCGGCATCGTTATGCGGGCGCCGGGCATGACCGACACGGCAAAATTCTACACCGACCTCTGGGGGCTGGACATTGCCCACCGCGAGGACGGCATTGTCTATCTGCACGGTACCGGGCCCGAGCCGTTTCTTTATGGTCTGAAAGACGATGATACCTATGGCATCGAGTATATTCATTTCGGGCAACCCGATCGCGCAACAATCGATGCTTTTTACACGCAGGTCAAAGCGCGCGGTGCCACCGTTCTGGGCGATCCCGCAGAGATCGACGGCCCGTTCGGCGGCTATGGTTTTGAACTCCTTGACCCGGACAATCGACGCCTGCGCGTGACGGCTGATCTCAAGATGCGGGACGCGGAAGAGAAATATTCCTACCCCCGCAAGATCAGCCATGTGGTCTTGAATACGGTCGATATGGATTCCGCGCAGGCCTGGTACGAGAATGTGTTGGGGTTCCGCGCCAGCGATTATTCTGCCGACCAAATGGTCTTTATGCGCTGTAGCACGGATCACCATTCAATCGCGTTGGTGCGCAACAAATACCCGGCCGTCAATCATGTGGCGTTCGAGATGGCGGGTGTCGATGATTACATGCGCGGTATTGGCCGGATGAAGCAAAAGGGTCAGGTGCCGACATGGGGTCCCGGGCGGCATGGGCCGGGGAACAATCCCTTTGCCTATTTCGTGTCGCCGTCGGGATTTGTGATCGAGTTCGTTGCCGAGTTAAAACAGATCGATGAGTCGACCCATCAGCCAAAGGTCTGGTCCCGCACCGATCCAGAAGCCATGGACCAGTGGATGACGGCAGGTCCTCCTACACCCGCCCAAAGAGCGGTTATGGCCGGTCGGCCAGATCCCGGTTTTCCGGTCAAGGAATAAGACGTGGATCTTGGACTTCAGAACAAAACTGTCGTAGTCACGGGTGGGTCCTCCGGTATCGGATTGGCGACCGTCCGGGCGTTGCTCGCAGAAGGGGCAAATGTTGCGCTCTGCGCACGAGGCGCGGAACGTCTATCATCCGTAATCACCGAATTGATGTCGGAATTTGGCAAAGCACGCGTCATTTCCAGCGCTTTTTCGGTGCTGGATCAAGACGCTGTCAGCGCCTTTGCCAATGATGTAGGCGCGCGGTTCGGTGGATGCGATGCACTGGTGACCAATGCCGGTCAAGGCCGGGTATCGACTTTTGCAAACACCTCCGATGACGATTGGCGCGAAGAGCTGGACTTGAAATTCTTCAGCCAGCTTTACCCGATCCGCGCCTTTGAACCGCTCTTGCGGCAAAGCGCGTGCGGCGCAATTGTCGCTGTCAATTCTCTGCTGGCCTATCAGCCCGAACCGCATATGGTCTGCACGTCGGCTGCACGCGCTGGTGTCCAGAACCTACTGAAATCGTTGGCGACTGAATTTGCCCCCGATATCCGGGTCAATTCCATCCTGCTTGGGTTGGTGGACAGCAATCAGTGGCAAAAGCGGTTCGAGGCACGCGAAGACTCGCAGCAAAGTCGCAAGGATTGGTGCGCCGATCTGGCCCGTAAAAAGAACATTCCCCTTGGCCGTCTCGGTCAGGCAGAGGAGGCCGCGCGCGCGCTGGTGTTCCTTGCCTCACCTGCCGCCAGCTATATCACCGGTGCCCGGCTTGAGATTTCCGGTGGCGTTTCCCGGTTCTCCTGACATGCGCGATTTTGAAGGAAACAGACCTCATGACACAAACAGTGGGCCACCAGATCGCAGCGGGTCTCGCCGATGCAGGCGTTACAACAATTTTCGGCGTGATTTCGATCCACAACATGCCGATCCTGCATGCCGTGGCAGATCAGGGCCGCATCCGGTTTGTCCCGGCGCGTGGCGAAGCGGGTGCAATGAATATGGCCGATGCCTTCTCCCGCGTGTCGGGCGAAATCGGCGTGGCGCTGACGTCTACCGGCACTGCTGCCGGAAATGCGGCCGGTGCGCAGACCGAGGCGTTGACCGCCGGCAGCCGCGTCCTGCACCTGACAACGCAGGTGGACCGTCTGTTCATGGACCGTAACCGTGCCGCTATCCACGATGTGCCAAAGCAACCTGAAATGCTGCGCGGGGTTTCCAAGGCCGTGTATCGAGTCTGGGACGAAAGCGGGGCGATGGGGGCGCTTGCCGCGGCGCTGCGCGCTGTGGTGACGCCGCCGTCCGGTCCGGTCAGCCTTGAGGTTCCGGTTGACGTGCAGCGTGCGCCTGCAGTTGAGAATGCCCCGTTGACGCCTCCACAACCGGCACTTCCTGCACCAGACGCAGCGTTCCTCGATATGCTTGCCAACAAAGTCCGGACCGCCAAGCGCCCAATGCTCTGGCTGGGAGGCGGCGCGCGTGACGCAGGTTCCGAGGCGACAGCGCTGGCAAATTTCGGCTTTGGGATTGTCACGTCTACCCAAGGCCGCGCCACCGTGGCTGAGGATCATTCCGCAAGCCTTGGGGCTTTCAACATGACAACAGAGGCGCAAGCAATTTATAGCTCCAGCGATCTGATGATTGTTGTTGGCTCGCGGTTGCGCGGGAACGAGACCAAGAACAACCTCATGGCGCTGCCGTCGCCGCTGTATCAGATTGATGCCGAACCAACGCAGGCCGGTCGGAATTACCCGGTTGATGGTTTTGTCTGTGCGGATGCCAAGCTTGCCTTGCAGGGGTTACTTGAGCGACTGCAAGGCGGCCTTGATACGGACCCGAATTTCCACCACGAGATCGCAGTTGCCCGCACAAAGGCCGAAGGGGCATTGCGCGGACGGCTTGGCCCCTACCAGGTCGTAGCTGATCACCTGCTGGCTCGGGTTCCAGCGGGCAAGCATCCATGGGTGCGCGATGTGACGATATCCAATTCGACCTTTGGCAACCGCTATGTCCAGATCGCAGCGCCGCACCTGGGTGTGCACGCGCTTGGCGGTGGGATCGGGCAAGGCATCGCGATGGCGATCGGCGCCGCCGTTGGGTCGCCGGATGCGCGAACAATCGCACTCATTGGTGACGGCGGCTCACAGCTGGGTATCGCCGAGCTGATCACCGCAGTGGATGAGAACCTGCCCATTACTTTTGTGCTGATGAATGATGCCGCCTATGGTGTGATCGAAAACATCCAAGACGCGCAATATGGCGGCGACCGGCATTATTCGAAACTCAAGACGCCTGATTTTGGCCTGCTGTGTCAGGCCGTGGGCATGGCGCATAGCAAAGTCACCGACATTGAGGTCTTTGCAGAAACCTTCGACTGCACGCTGGCACAGGATGGGCCCGTCTTGGTCGAGATTGACATGACCGCGATTGGACCATTCGCAGAAGCTTTTGCAGGGCCGCCTGCCGGAGCAGCCGGTCAGTCGAAATGACGCCTTTGATCGGGATCATCGGGTTTGGATCGATTGCGCAGGATCTGGTTTCCATCCTGTTGGAACAAGACCCGGCCACACGGCTGCAAGTGCTCGTGCGACCGGGTCGCGAAAGCGCGGCGCGCGCAGCACTTGCCCAAGCCGGTCTGCCCGAACAAGCACTGATTACCGGCGATCTCTCGGCGTTTCTGGCGACCGGTCCCAATATTGTTGCCGAATGTGCCGGGCATGGGGCTGTCAAGGATTACGGTCCTTTGGTACTTGAGGCCCGAGCCGATCTGATCATCGCCTCTGTGGGTGCCATGTCCGATGCAACGCTTTCGCATGCCCTGCAAACGGCCGCCAAGGCCAGCTCGGCACAAGTTGTGATCCCATCAGGCGCGATTGGCGGCATTGACATTCTTGCCGCGGCCCGCCTTTCGAGCTTGAACAGCGTGAACTACACCGGGCACAAGCCGCCATTGGCGTGGTCGGGCACTCCGGCGCAGGCAGAGTTTGATCTGGGCGCCCTAGACCAGCCAACCGTCATCTTTCAGGGAACCGCCCGCGAAGCTGCACAATCCTATCCCAAGAATGCCAATGTCGCGGCCACCCTGGCGCTTGCCGGGCTGGGAATGGACCGCACGACTGTCCGATTGATCGCGGACCCAACCACGCGCGAAAACATCCACGAATTCAGCATTTCGTCATCTGCGGTTGAGGCCAGCATTCGCCTTGTCGGCCAGCCGTCACCGCGTAATCCGAAAACGTCGCAGACCACGGCCCTTAGCATCGCGCGAGCGGTCCTGAACCGGAACGCGGCAATCGTTATCTAAGGACCCTTTGAGCGATGGAACATCAATTCCGAGACGACCAGATTTTTGTTGCAGGCGAATGGCGGCGCGGGCGGGGCCCGGCGATCACGTCTACTTTTGCCGCAGAAGGGATCGACAACACCACCATCACAGGCGCGTCGGCGGCCGATGTAGACGAGGCGATTGACAAGGCGCGCACTGCTCAGTCGAACTTGGCCTGGCTTGGGCTGAAACCGCATGAACGCGCAAACTATCTCTATCGGATATCCGAGCGGATTAATGCCAACATAGAACGGATCGCCTGGGTTCAAAGCCGCGATACGTCAAAAACCCTCAACGAAACGCGCGCGCTTGCCACATCCGCGGCGGCGACGTTCCGCTATTTTGGGGCCGTTCTGGAAACCTCGGATGACCTGCTGACAGTGTCTCGCGGAACTTGCCAGACCACGTCAGTCCATGAACCTCTTGGCGTTGTTGCGGCGATCACGCCGTGGAATTCTCCTATCGCCTCTGACGCGCAAAAAGTGGCGCCGGCACTTGCTGCGGGAAATGCTGTGGTGCTGAAGCCTGCCAGTTGGTCGCCTTTGGTCAGTCTCGAACTCGCCCGGATCATAAAAGAATCAGGCCTGCCCACCGGTCTATTTTCTGTCCTGCCCGGTTCGGGGCGCGAGGTTGGGAACCGACTTGTCGAGCATCCCGATATCGCCAGGGTCTCGTTCACGGGCGGCACATCGACGGGTCGGCATCTTGCCCGCGCGGCGGCTGAAAAACTCATGCCTGTGTCGCTGGAGCTTGGCGGGAAATCGCCAACAATCGTATTCGACGATTGCGACGAAGATCTTGCCATCGCGGGTATTCTGTTCGGGATTTTCTCGTCGTCAGGGCAAAGCTGCATCGCCGGATCGCGGCTGTTCATCCAACGCAAAATCTATGACCGGTTTGTGGCGCGGTTGGTCGAGGCCACCCAGCGGCTGTGCCTCGGGCATCCGTTCGATCCGAACACTCAGGTGTCGTCCCTGGTGCATTCTGACCACCTGAAAAGTGTCGAGGATTACGTTGCCATGGGTCGTGCTGATGGTGGCGAAGTTTTGACAGGCGGCGCGCGGCCCGACGCCGCTGATTTGAGTGCGGGTGCATATTACGCCCCAACAATCATTGCCGGTCTGTCCAACAAAGCCTGCATTTGCCGCGAAGAAATCTTTGGTCCGGTGCTTGTCGCCCTGCCCTTTGATGATGAAGCGGATGTCATTGCGCAAGCCAATGACAATGATTACGGGCTGGCGTGCGGAATTTGGACAAAAGACTATCCAAGGTCGCAGCGCATCGGCAACGCCATTCGGGCTGGTACGGTCTGGATCAACACCTACAAACAGTTTTCGATCTCGACACCTTTCGGGGGCGACGGCGACAGTGGCATCGGCCGCGAGAAAGGCCGCGATGGACTGCGCGCCTACCAGCGGCAAAAATCCTTCTACACCGATCTAAGCGGCAAACCGCACCCTTGGGCAAAATGGCCCCCTGATGCGTGAAATGGCATCATCCGCGGCTTGGCGCACCCAGCAATTCCGACGCATCATTTGCGGCCCGGCACACGGCCTCGCTGATGGCTGCGCTGTATTCAGGGTCCGAAAAGCGATTGTCCGGGCCCGCCACATTGATCCCCCCCACGACAGTTCCGGTGTGATCAAACACTGCCGCTCCGCAAGAACCGATACCAGCCTCGAAGTTCCCAACGCTCCAAGCATAGCCCATCGCCTTGTCACCCATCGCCTGCGCAATCACATCTTCTACGGTCGTCGGCGTTTTGGTCGTAACGGCTTCAAGCGCCACATCTTCAAGCAGCGCCTCGATTCTAACGGGCGACAATTCAGCAAGGATGGCACGACCGATCGAGGAGGCATGCGCGCGCAAACGCGCCCCGGCATGAATGTTGCTGACAAGGTGCGACCTTGGCGCGACGCGGCTAAGATAGACAATGTCCACACCATCCAAAATTCCCATATGGGCCGACATTGCAGTTTCTTCGCTGAGCCGTTGCAGCAACGGCTGGCAAGTTCGGACAAGATCGCGGGTGCCTATCGCTTGCGCGCCAAGTGTCACAAGACCGACGCCAAGGCGATATCCGGCCCCCGCCGCAGTTTCCTCGATCATGCGTTCTTCAAGAAGCGTATGGATGAGGCGGATCAACGTGGTTCGATTGATGCCAAGGTCTCGCGCCGCTGTGCTGATATTTCGGCAGGAATTGCCATCGCCTATGTAACGCAACAGCTGGATGGCACGTTCCACCGGCGGCACGGAATAGGTTTTCTGGTTATCAGGCTCCATGTTGCCCTTGCTCATCTTGCCGCCTCTACAGAATGCGCAAACTGGCGTCTGACAAAACAGTTGACCGAATTTCACGCTTCGCTTATATTTGAACAATATGTTCAATATAGAACAATAGACAAAGGAAGCCCACTGTGTCCAGTCTAAATGTTGCGATCTGCGGCGGAGGAATAGGAGGCCTGTCAGCAGCTATCGCGCTGCGGCAAGCCGGGCACGGTGTGACGGTTTTCGAAAAGACCCGCGCCTTTAACCGTGTTGGTGCAGATATCAATTTGACACCTAATGCGGTCTTTGCCGTTGACCGGCTAGGGGTCGGTGATGTGCTGCGCAAAACAGCGGCGCGCCCGACCTTTCGCATCAGCCGTGACGGGGAAACAGGCCAAGAGACGTCACGTCTGCCGATGAGTTCAGCGGCCGAAGAGAAATACGGCGCACCGCAATTAACCATTCACCGCGCCGATTTGCTTGAGGCGCTTCGCGCCCAACTGCCGACAGACACGCTGGTGCTAGGGCGTGCCGTTGCAGGTGTGAAAATTGGCGGCACCGTTGCATACGAGGATGCAGCAGAAGAAACCTTTGATCTGGTCGTCGGGGCAGACGGAATTCATTCAGCCATCCGAACCGCGCTTTGGGGCAAAGATCAGCCCAAATACACAGGCATGGTTTCGTATCGGGGTGTTTTCCCAAAAGACACCGCGCCAGACCTTCCCGATCTTGACGCCTTCACCAAATGGTGGGGCGAGGTTCCCGAAAAACAAATCGTTGTCTTCCCGCTTACCGGTGGCAAAGAGATTTTCGTGTTCTCCACGCTGCCGCAATCGGACTGGTCGGAAGAAGGATGGACCCTGCCGGGCGACGTGAATGACCTTCGCACGGCTTATGCAAACTTCCATGACGATGCCCGCAATATTCTGAACAAGGTGACAACTGTCACGCGCTCTGCGCTGCATGTCCGCGATCCAATGCCACAATGGGCCCGCGGCCACGCAACTCTTCTGGGCGATGCCGCGCATCCCATGGTGCCGTTTATGGCGCAGGGTGCCTGCATGGCAATCGAAGACGCCGTAGTGCTGGCCCGCGCCCTAAATGGCGCGACCCGCACCGATATACCGGACGCGCTGGCACGCTATGAGGCCGAACGAAAGCCGAGAACCGCACAAATTCAGGAAAGTTCACTGGCCAATGAATGGCTCAAGAAAGGTTCAAACGCCGATTGGGTTTACGGCTACGACGCCTGGAACACATCACTGACCTAAGACTAAACAAAGACGCTAAAAAAGGGAGGAATCATGAAACATCTATTCAAAAGCGCAGTCATCGCCGCGGTCTTGGCGGCCGCTCCGGCATTCGCGGATCCGGTCAAGATGAACGCTGTGACGCTGGCACCAAAGCCGGTCTACATCAACGGGCCGTTCAAAAGCTTTGTGGAAGAGGTGAATGAAAAGTTTGCCGGCAAGATCGAGATCAACTGGCGCGGTGGCCCTGAAGTTATGCCGCCTTTCAAGCAGGCCGAAGGCGTGCGCAGCGGTGCCATGGACATGACCTACACCAGCCCAAGCTATTATCAGGGTCTGGTGCCAACGTCGGGCACAATGAATTTGTCGTTCAAGACCTACGATGAAATCGCAGCGACAGATTATCACGAGCGCATGACAGAACTGCACGCCGAGAAAGATCTTGTCTATGTAGGCGAAATTCCAGCGACCGAACTGAACTTCTTTATCTATATGGGGGAAGAGATCAGCAGCCTTGATGACCTAAAGGGCAAACGCATTCGTGTGTTCCCGACGCTTCTGCCGCTTGTTCAGGCATTGGGCGCAGAGCCGATCGTCCTTGGCATGGGCGAAATCTACACAGCCATGGAACGCGGCACCATCGATGGTTTCATGCAAGGGCCGCTTGGCCAGGCCGAACAGTTTGGCGATCTCGTCAAAACAGTCGTTGCACCGGGTGTCTACCGCGCTGGCTTTCCGGTTCTTGTGAATGCTGACACATGGGCCGAGATCCCCGAGGATGTTCAGAACGAACTGGTCACATTCCTGCGTGAAGACTTTGCACCGCGGATGGATTCGATCTGGGCCGGACCAATTGCTGAAAGCCAAACGCAGATGCGCGAAAAAGGCTGGACGTTTTTGGAACTGACCGGGGAGAATGCCGCTGCCTATGAAAAAATGGCAATGGATGCGGCTTGGGGGGTAATCTCCGAAAACGCTGGTGCTGAAATCGCCGCCGAGTTGCGCGCAATGCTTGACCGCTGATTGCGGTGTTCAAAAGCTATCAGTCGGTACCTGAGTCTGCTCTGGCGCCGACGAAATCAACCTAAGGACACCCAATGTCGCAAGCGCTTGATCCGGTGCGTGCCTTTTTCAGCCGCATCAACCTGATTTGCGCGATCACCGGCGCAGCCCTTCTATTTGGAATTGCCGCGATCGTGTGTTTTGAGGTCCTTGGGCGCGCCCTGGGCGCATCCTCCCAACTTTGGGTGATTGAGGTCAGCGAATATGCGCTGCTGTTCATCACCTTTCTGGGTGCACCTTACCTGCTTGAACTTAACCGCCACGTTATCATGGATCTGCTGATCAATGGCCTGACCGGCACGCGCAAGAAAATATCACAAGGCATCAACGCGGCCATCGGTCTGCTTGTCTGTGTGGTACTGACCTATGTTGGCGTCGATGTGGTGCTTGATCAGTTTGACACAGGCACGCGCGAAGTGACGGTCATGCGCCCGCTGAGTTGGTGGATTACTTCCGCCATGCCCATCGGCACTGGGCTGATGGCAGTACAATTTCTGGACGCGCTTGTCCAAAGCTTTCAGCCTAAGGAACTTTGATCTTGGAATGGTATTTCGTCCTTGTCGTGATCCTGGGCCCGCTTCTTTTGCTGATGATGGCAGGCTTGCCAGTGG
>Ga0209533_1005516_pt1 | contig 10750 bp, 9 predicted proteins | sample COG_04_FD_184748 | JGI IMG/M metagenome (GOLD analysis project Ga0209533, IMG submission 184748) | Pelagic Microbial community sample from North Sea - COGITO 998_met_04 (SPAdes) (version 2) | ecosystem: Environmental > Aquatic > Marine > Neritic zone/Coastal water | place: Helgoland, sampling... | reverse complement strand
TTAGGATTAAAAAACAAGAAACTTGCATCTTGTTGTACGTTTTGTTTTTCATTATCAAACCCTAAAAAATTATAATTTATTTGTCTCACTTGTAAGTCCAAAAATGTATTCACTTTTTTTGAAACTTGAATATTAGTTTTAGAATAGATGTTTCCGTCTGTTTTGGTAGCATTGTTTTCATAATATCTGTCTCTAATATCAAGGTTGTTTGAATATCTTGCCCAAATTACTTCACCAAAATGATCTCCATCATAAATGTTATATCCACCTCCAAGAATGGTTTTTATTCTTGAGTTTGGAGTGTATTTTAAAGTAAAAACTCCTCCGTAATAATCATTATCTAACCATCTTCTTCTTATTAAATCGGTAGTAGTGATAGTTACATTTGTACTGTCATTAATATATTTTACTATTGGGTCAATTCCATAATCAGCCATATCTTCTGCACCCTTAAATTGCTCAAAGTATCCTTGTCCTTTGGTATAATGTAAAGCTGTATTTAAAAACAATTTACTGTTTATTTTTCTGTCGTAAAACAGCTGGTAATGAGTTTGCTGGTAATTATCTACTTCGTTCTCATAAGTGTAGGTATTGTAAGTTCTGTTAGTTTCCAATGAATCTCTAGGAATACCTCCCCAAGCTTGATAAGTCACTTCTTTACCAGAAAAAGTAATGAATTTCATGTTGTTTTTACCTGAAGCATATTGCCCAGAAAAGAAATAAGATTGTAAATCAGAAGAGGCTCTATCTACAAAACCATCCGATTGAATATTAGATAATCTTCCTTCAAATGAAAACTTTCTATTAATAATTCCCGTTCCAAACTTCACTGTGTTTCTTATTGTTCCAAAAGAACCGATAGAATTGTTTACTTCTGCATAAGGATTTTCGCTTCGGAAATCGGTATATAAGTTTACTGATGCTCCAAAAGCACCAACTCCATTTGTTGAAGTACCTGCACCTCTTTGAATATCTACACTTTCGATTGATGAGGCAAAATCGGGCATATTTACAAAAAACACTCCGTGAGATTCAGCATCATTTACTGGAATTCCGTTAATAGTTACATTAATCCTTGAAGCATCAGTTCCTCTAATTCTCATATAGGTGTAACCAATTCCTGCACCTGCATCAGATGTTACAACCATAGATGGAGATTGTTGAAGCAAGTAAGGGATGTCTTGACCTAAATTGTTTTTTTCAATTTCTTTTTTTGTAATTGTTGTGTAAGTAGTTGGAGTGTTTTCTTCTATTCTTGAACTACTCACTGTAACTTCGTTTATCATTGATCTTTTTCTTGATAATGTTACAGATGCAGGCATGTCTTTGTCTTTTAATATTACTCCATATCTTAACGGTTTGTAACCTACATATTGATAGTTAAGATTGTAAGTACCAGGTTTTAGATTAGTAAATTCAAAGTAACCATCTCCGTTAGTTGTTGCTACATATTTAGAATTCTCTAATTGGATTGTTGCCCAAGGAAGAGGTTCTTTTTCTTGATTGTAAACTGTTCCCGAAATTTTGAATTGGGAGTAAGAGATTACTGAAAGTAAAATTGTGGTGAAAATTAGGGTAATTTTTCTCATGGAATTGGTTTAAAATAATTTAATTAAATTTCCAAGAGGTGCACCTAATTTAACGGGTAAGCATAACTTACCTTTAAAATCCCTTCTATGAATTACCATAGCAGGTTCGATGGGTATAATCTCAGCCCGAAAAAAAAATGGGCACCCCTTAGTTGGGACAAAGGTATATTATTTTTAGTTAATGATAAAAATTATATCTTTGATTTGAACAAAATTAAACTTTCTATGAAACTAAAATTTATCGTTTTTATAATGCTAGCAATAGGTTTGTCTAGTTGTGGGTTAAAAAAGCAAGTGTCTGATTTATCTACAAAAAATAAAGACTTAATAACTCAAGTAAGTGAATTGACACAATTGAAAAAAGACAAGGAGCTTGAAGTAGATTTCTTATTAGGTAGAGTTCAAGAATTAGAAAATAATCCTGATGAATTAGATTTACAGAGTGAAGTAATTGTAAATTCAGCAGAAATAATGCCTGCTTATTCAGGAGAACAATCTATAAATGAGTTTTTGGATGTGACTTTAGCTGATATGGGAGCTAATGGAAATGGACAAACTGTTTATGTGGAAATGATTGTGTTTGAAAATGGTGAGTTATCGAGAATGAAACCTGTAAGAAGTGTTTCTTCATCACTTGATTCGCAGGCTGTAACTGCTCTTAAAAAATCATCACCTTGGACACCAGGAATAATTAACGGAAATAAAGTAAAAGTAAGAATGGTAATTCCAGTAACCTTTAAATAAAAATTATGTACGGAAAATTAAAAGATCACCTTCAAACAGAATTGGAGGAAATAAAAAATGCTGGTTTATATAAATCAGAAAGAGTTATTGTAAACCCTCAATCTGCAGAGATTGAAGTAAGTACGGGTGATAATGTGCTAAACTTTTGTGCAAACAATTACCTTGGTTTGTCTTCTCACCCTGATGTGATAAAAGCAGCAAAAGATACTTTAGATTCGCATGGATTTGGGATGTCATCTGTTCGTTTTATTTGTGGAACTCAAGACATTCATAAAGAATTGGAGAAGAACATTTCTGATTTTTACGGAACAGAAGATACTATTTTATATGCTGCAGCTTTTGATGCAAATGGAGGTGTTTTTGAACCTCTTTTTGGTAAAGAAGATGCTATTATTTCTGATGCTTTGAATCATGCATCTATTATTGATGGAGTAAGATTATGTAAAGCTGCTAGATACAGATACGCTCACTCTGACATGGCTGATTTGGAAGAGCAATTGATTAAGGCTCAGGAACAAAGACACAGAATTATTGTAACGGATGGAGTTTTCTCTATGGATGGTGATTTAGCAAAAATGGATGAGATTTGTGCTTTGGCTGATAAATATGATGCATTGGTAATGACAGATGAATGTCACTCAGCAGGGTTTATTGGAAAAACAGGAAGAGGAGTGCCAGAACACTTTGGTGTGATGGATAAAGTAGATATTGTAACTGGAACTTTAGGGAAAGCTCTTGGTGGTGCAATGGGAGGATACACAACTGGTAAAAAAGAAATTATAGATATGTTGAGACAAAGATCTCGTCCTTATTTATTTTCTAATTCATTGGCTCCAGCAATAGTTGGTGCATCCAATAAAGTATTCGAAATTTTATCAAAAAGTACTGATTTAAGAGACAAATTAGAATCGAATAAAGATTATTTTAAAGCTAAAATAAAAGCAGCAGGATTCGATATTAAAGAAGGTGATTCGCCAATTATTCCTATTATGTTGTATGATGCTAAGCTATCACAAGATTTTAGTAATGAATTACTTGAAGAAGGAATTTATGTAATTGGATTCTATTATCCAGTTGTGCCAAAGGGAGCTGCAAGAATAAGAGTTCAGATATCTGCAGGACATGAAATGGAACATTTGGATAAAGCGATTGAAGCGTTTACTAAAGTAGGGAAGAAGTTGGGAGTGATATAAATTAATGACTCCGCAGTATCTAAATACTAAGACTGAAGAGGTAATCTCTTGGATGGAAAATGGACTTCGCAAAGAAGAGGCTGTGTTTGAGCTGAGAAGCGAAAATATTGGTTTAGTAACAGCAGATGCAATAGTTAATAAATCCTTTAGTACTCTCGTAAAAGCTTACACCAAAGAAATTGTATTAATCCTTAAGAAGGATAGTACAAAAGATATTGATGCTTTACTTAAAGAAAAAGTACCTGCTCATTTTATTAAAAATGTTCAGCCAATTGTAGAAGAAAAGTATACTAGAGCTATAAGGGAAGAAGTTATTGCGAAGCTTAATTTTGAAGAGCCTATCAAAAATATTATTGATCAATATCAAAATAGTAGAATCTCTAGAAGCCTTATAAAAAAATGGATTATTTCATTTTACGATAATTTAAATAGTCGAGAAAGAAGAGTTAAAAAATCTATTGTTGTAAGTGGTTTTTTTCTTCTATTATTAGGAGGTATTTTCTTTCTTCTACTTGAGTTTGCACCTTATAGAAAAATGGAGATAAGGCTTTCTGTTTATGCTTTTTTCTTTGCTGTGTGTGTGGAGTTGGTATGTTTCTTTATGGTTTGTTTAAACCAGTTTCTGATTACCCAAAAATTTAAAATTATTGTGCATAAAAAAAGCCATTAACTTATAGTTAATGGCTTTTTTCTTGTTCGAAACGAACTAATTATTTTGGAGCGTTCTTGCTGTATTTAGCTACAACTTTTACTGCTTTTTCTACTTGTCCTTTGTTATAGTTTAAGTTTTCTTGATTCTTAACTATTTTCTTTGCTACTCTAATTTTCATAATGCTTGTTTTTTTATCGGATTGCAAATATATAAATTATTTATTTATCCTACTCTTTTTAAGCTATTTTTTGAACCATTTATTGTTTAATAATCTTTTTTGTAACTGAATTAGTGCCAGTTTGTATTCTCAGCAAGTAAATTCCACTTGATAAATTAGTCAGGTCAATCTCAGTTTTAGTATTATTTATTGAATATTCGGCTATTAATTTTCCTTCTTTAGAATAGAGGGAAACATTTTTAATTGCAGAGTTCGAGGTTTCAAGTGTCACAAAGTTTGCAACAGGATTAGGATAAATAGATACATCTAATAGAGTTTTTTCTTCTAAAGAAACAGTTACATATTCCAATTTCCATACTTTATTTGTCACTTCTTGATTGCCTATCATTCCTCCAACAATATATTTGGTGTTTCCAAAATCTGCAATTCCTCTTAAATCCATTGGTAAAGAATCTCCATAAATAAATTTATAGCTCAATGTAGAGTCTGATGTGTTGTAATAAATATTTCTATTAGTTGCAGAAACTCCACCTGATCCATTATACGCTATTCCATTGTAGTTATAAGTAACTTCTGATCCACCAAGCCAGTTTATTCCTCTTGAATTCCCTATACAAGCTGAGCGATAACATGCAGTGGAAGGATTAATTGTAGAGTCTCTCCAAGTAATCTGTGTTGGGTTCTGAGGATTTATTACTCCAACTCTCAGTATATTTTGAATAGGGAAGCCAAAGCCACTAGAAGATCCTCCATAATAGTAAATGGTATTGCCTACTATTGTTCCTGATGCACCAAAAGATTTAAATCGATTGTTGTTTGGAACTGGGTTTCCAGTACTCCAAGTATCGGTTTTAGGATTGTAAATTTGTACGTTTGGTATATTTCCTGAGTTACTCCAGCCAGTAATTACATAAATCAAACTATCATTCCAAACTGCTTGCACATGATCATCTGTGGATACTGGAATAGTTGCTCCATCAGATAAATAGCTGTTCGTGTTTATGTTAAATCTATGGATATCATCAGAAGAAATTTCTGATCCATTTTGAAATACATAATATCCTCCAATAATGTAAATAATACTGTCTATGGTACTTGCTCCGGCTGCTACTTTTCCTCTTGTATCTGGTAAATCAGGAATAGTATCCCAAATTTGAGTTTGAGTATTGTATCTAAATGATTTTAAATGTATTCCGCTAAATGATTTAGTAGTGTCAATTCCACCAAAAGAATAAACGTGAGGAATTCCATTAAGTAAACCTCCAGAAACTGCATTATTTGAAGTTTTCATTGGTGCTAATGGCTCCAAATTGGAAGTAAAGTCTTGACTAAAATTGTTTGACCAAATCAGAAATAAAGCTATTGAAAGAAATAAAGTCTTGAATTTCATCTGATTGTGATTTAATCTAATGTCTATTTTCTGAATTTTTGACTTTCGTCATATACATGCTTAAGAATTTCTAAGTCATTTTCAGTAAGTGCTATACTTCTTCTGTCCATCACTCTTTTAGCAGTGTCCATTGCTTTGTCAAATTTGTATTCTAGAGGTTTTCTTCCTCCCCAAGAGTATGATGGAATAAACTTAGACGGGAAATCTGCTCCATAGATATTTGCACTAACACCAATTACAGTTCCTGTATTGAACATAGTGTTAATTGCAGATTTTGAATGGTCTCCCATTATTAATCCACAAAATTGCAATTCTGTATCTACGTATTTTTCTTCGTTATAATTGTAAATATCAACAGATTGGTAATTATTTTTAAGATTAGAGTTATTAGTATCTGCTCCCAAATTACACCATTCTCCAAGTACAGCATTTCCTAAAAATCCATCATGTCCTTTGTTGGAGTAGCCTTGAATCATACAATTATTAACTTCACCTCCCACTTTAGAATAAGGTCCAATAGTGGTTGCTCCATATATTTTTGCTCCCATTTTTACTACTCCGTTTTCACAAACGGCAATTGGTCCTCTTAGGATACTTCCTTCCATAACTTCAGCTCCTTTAGCTATGTAAATTGGCCCAGAGGTTGTATTTAGAATCGCGCATTCAACTTTTGCACCTTCTTCTATGTAAATGTCTTCTCCAAGAATTTGATTAGTAGAAGAAGCTTCTACAAATGTTTTTTCAGATTTTATCAATTCAATATCTGCTCTTATAGCTTCATCATTTAGTTTGAATAAATCCCAAACATTCTCCACTTGAAGGAAAGTAGCTTTGGTTTCCACCATTTTGTATTCGCTCAATGCCTCTTCAATGTTTTCTGAATTAAGAGGTAAAGGATTTATAGCTATTACTTTTCCTTTTGAAGTAAGAATTTGCTTGTTTTTCAAATCTAATAAACTACTCATTAAATCATCAGAAGGCAATATAGAACCATTAATTCCAATTGAATTTTCTTCGGTTGCAGAACCAAATTTTTTAGACAAGTAGTCCTGAGTTTTAACCTGAATAGGATTCTCAATGTAATGTTCCCACTTTTCTTTAATGGTTAAAATTCCTATTCTTAACTCACAAACTGGACGAGTATAAGTAAGAGGGAGTAAATTTTTGTGATAGATTCCATCAAATAAAATAATATTCATAACACTTTTTTTAAGACATTAAACTTGCCATTTCTTCTTGAATAGACTTGGCTTTCTCTCCTGCTTTTTGAGCAAAATCTTCTCCGTTACCTGCATAGATAATTCCTCTTGAAGAATTAACTAATAAACCGACATCTTTAGTCATTCCATACTTTACCACTTGGGTTAAGCTTCCTCCTTGTGCTCCAACACCCGGAACTAAAAGAAAGTGATTAGGAACAATTTTTCTTATTTCAGCTAACATTTCTGGACGAGTTGCACCAACAACATACATCATGTTTTTTTCGCTTCCCCATTCTTTAGAAGTGGAAAGTACTTTTTCAAAAACATATTCGCCAGATTCTAATTTTTGTAATTCAAAATCATCAGCACCCTTATTAGAAGTTAATGCCAAAACGATTGCCCATTTATCTTTGTGTTGTAAATAGGGTGTAACCGAATCGCTTCCCATATAAGGGGCAACTGTTACTGAGTCAAAATCATAAGTGTCGAAAAAAGTATTTGCATAGTACAAACTTGTATTACCAATGTCTCCTCTTTTTGCATCAGCAATGGTGAAAATATCATTTGGGATGTAATCAATTGTTTTTTGTAAGCTATCCCAACCTTTTGTTCCAAGCATTTCGTAAAATGCAATATTTGGTTTGTAGGCAACACAAAAATCCTTTGTTGCATCAATGATTTGCTTATTAAATTCAAAAATAGGATCCTCTGTATCTAATAAATGTTTAGGAATTTTATTCAAATCAGTGTCTAATCCTACACAGAGGAAGGATTTTTTCTTTTTGATTTGGTTAACTAATTCTGGGTAGTTCATTCTGGATTTTTTAAGCTTCAGCTCCTTCTTGCATTCTTTCTGCCATATCAGCCATTTTCAAAGCTTCAGAAATATCAGAAATATCTCCGTCAATAATATTTGAAAGATTGTATAGTGTTAAATTAATTCTGTGATCTGTAACTCTACCTTGAGCGTAGTTGTAAGTCCTTATTTTTGCAGATCTATCACTTGATGAAACTAAAGATTTACGGGTAGAAGCATCATTGGCTAATTTTTTTTGAAGCTCAATTTCATATACTCTTGAACGAAGTACAGAAAGTGCTTTGTCGTAATTTTTTAGTTTAGATTTTTGATCCTGACATTGTGCTACAACTCCTGTAGGCAAGTGAGTTAATCGTATTGCAGAATAAGTTGTGTTTACCGATTGCCCTCCAGGTCCTGATGAACAATAAGAATCTACTCTTAAATCTGCTTTTTTAATTTCTATATCAAATTCTTCTGCTTCTGGCAATACGATTACTGAGGCTGCAGAGGTATGAACTCTTCCTTGTGTTTCTGTTTGTGGAACTCTTTGTACCCTGTGAACTCCAGATTCATATTTCATTTCCCCATATACATTCGCTCCAGAGATCTCAAAGATAACTTCTTTATATCCTCCATTTGTTCCTTCGGAAGTATCAACTATATCTACTTGCCATTTTTTTGTAGAAGCATACTTAGTGTACATTCTGTGTAAATCACCAGCAAATATACTTGCTTCATCTCCTCCAGCTCCAGCTCTAATTTCAACTACTACGTTTTTAGAGTCTTCAGGATCTTTAGGTATTAAAAGAAGTTTAATTTCTTCATTTAAAACTTCCAATTGGCTTTCACAATCAGATAATTCCTCTTTTGCCATTTCAACAAAATCAGGATCAGTTTCATTTTTAATAATGTCTCTGTTTCCTTCAATGTTAGAGTTAAGGCTTTTTAATTTGTCCAATGCTTTTACTACATCTTCCAAATCACTATATTCCTTAGTAAGCTTAACATACTGCTTCATGTCAGAAATAATCTCAGGATCAATTATCTTCTTCCCAATCTCTTCCCACCTTTCCTTTATTAATTCTAGTTTTCCAATTATGTTAGACATACTTATGTTTTATTTATTGTAAATAAATTCTCCAAACTCTGATTGTATAGTCAGTTGCTTTGAGTTATCGTTTGAATTGAATTCCTCAACTCTTCCTACTATTTGCGCATCAACTCCAAAAGAAGTAGAGATATCAATAATAGATTGTGCAATCTCCTCAGGAACGTATAGTTCCATCCTGTGTCCCATGTTAAACACTTTGTACATTTCTTCCCAAGTCGTTCCGGATTCGGCTTGTATAAGCTTAAATAAAGGTGGTAATTCGAACATGTTATCTTTAACTACATGAATGTTATCACAAAAGTGCAATACTTTGGTTTGTGCTCCACCACTGCAATGAATCATTCCATTTATCTGACCTCTGTGTGTATCCAATATTTTTTTAATAATTGGCGCATAAGTTCGAGTAGGAGATAGGACTAGTTTTCCAGCATTTATTGGACTTCCTTCTACAGAGTCTGTTAACTTTTTACTTCCTACATAAACTAAATCACTTGGTACTTTAGGATCAAAGCTCTCAGGATATTTTTCAACTAAATAATTGTTAAATACATCATGTCGAGCAGAAGTTAATCCGTTACTTCCCATTCCTCCATTGTATTCAGTTTCGTAATTTGCCTGTCCTGATGAACTTAAACCAACAATTACATTTCCTGGTTGTATGTTGTTTTCAATTACATCCGATTTTTTCATTCGGCAAGTAACAGTTGAATCAACTATTATTGTTCTAACTAAATCACCAACATCAGCAGTTTCTCCTCCTGTAGAGTAAATATTTACTCCCCACTTTTTCAGGTCTTGAAGTAATTCTTCAGTTCCATTAATTATTTGAGAAAGTACTTCTCCAGTTATTAAATTCTTATTTCTCCCAATTGTAGAAGAAAGTAAAATATTATCAGTAGCTCCAATACATAATAAATCATCAATATTCATTATTAGTGCATCTTGTGCAATTCCTTTCCAAACAGTAACATCACCAGTTTCTTTCCAATACATGTAAGCTAAGGCAGATTTTGTCCCTGCTCCATCTGCATGCATTACGATACAGTAGTCCTCATCATTCCCAAGATAATCAGGAACAACTTTACAAAAGGCATTTGGAAATACTCCTTTGTCAATATTTTTTATTGCTGCATGTACATCTTCTTTGGATGCAGATACTCCTCTTTGGTTGTATTTTACGTCTGACATTCTCTTGGTTCAGTGGTTTAAATCTATACAAAAGTACGGATAATTCGGGAATCCTTTTCTCTCAGTTTATATAAATAAAAAAGCATCCCAAACTATAGTTCGGGATGCTTCAAAATCAATTTATTTTATCTAATCTTCAATCACAGAGAAAGTTGTTCTTCTATTTAATTGATGGTATCTGTCAAAAGCTGCAGGATTTGATGTTTTAAGTGCTGTAATCATATCACAACTTAAAGTTTTTTCTGCTCCATTTTCTTCAATTACTCTTGATTGAGATTCTCCAAAACCTCTTGCAACTAATCTACTTCTGTCAATTCCTTTACTAATTAAGTAATCTACACAAGCTTGTGCTCTTCTTTGTGATAAAGCTTGGTTAGCAGCATCACTACCTCTACAATCTGTATGAGCTTCTAATTGTACTCTAATAGTAGGGTTGTCGACCATTACATTATATAAAAATAATAGTGAATCTTGTGAGTTTATAGTTGAATTTACAGTTAATTCTGCGGTTCCAAATACATATTGTACCTCGGGCATAAGAATTGGCTTACAGTTAAAGCAAAGTAGTTTAATGTCTTCGTAAAAAGTTTCATTACAATAATCTTCAGATACTACTCTCTTAGTTTTTTTGTTCAGGTGGTTTTCAGCTTCAAAAACTAAGTTATAGTTAACTCCTTTGTTAATGTATCTTCCTTTTCCTTTTT
>Ga0209533_1005513_pt1 | contig 10756 bp, 10 predicted proteins | sample COG_04_FD_184748 | JGI IMG/M metagenome (GOLD analysis project Ga0209533, IMG submission 184748) | Pelagic Microbial community sample from North Sea - COGITO 998_met_04 (SPAdes) (version 2) | ecosystem: Environmental > Aquatic > Marine > Neritic zone/Coastal water | place: Helgoland, sampling... | reverse complement strand
AGAAGGTAGTATATTTAACAAAAACAAATGTAGAAAAAACTGCTGAGGGTGAGGTGTTAGATACTTTAGGACTAACAAATGTGTGTTGTCGTCGTCACATGTTAACTCACGTTGATATTGAATAAATTTATAACTTAAACGAAATAAAAATAATTATATTTTTTATCTGTATAAGTTATAATGAACGGAATTGTTGGATTAAATGAGTTATGCACTCCTTCTTACGTGTATTTAGTTATCTCAATAACTGCGTTGCTAGTAATGACAGTTCAAAACTGGGGAAACGCAAATAAATATTGTTTGGGTTCATATAGTTGTGATGTTAGTAATACCACCATGATATTTATCATAAAGGTTTTATATGTTTTATTTTGGACTTGGCTATTAAATGTAATGTGCCGTGGAGGAGCAACTAGTTTTGCGTGGTTTTTAGTATTACTTCCATTTATTTTGATGTTTATTACATTAGGAGCTTTTATTATAAATTCAACACCTACACTGCATTTGGTATAAAGGATATAATAATATGATATAGAATTATTCTGTATATTATATTATAACTATGAATGAAGAAATATTAGATATATTGATACATAAGTCGCGTATACCATACTATGTTATGCATAAGCACGTAATCCCTTATACATATCTACCTCAGTCGAAAATATTATTACACAATATTCGGAATTATAAACAAGACATAAATTTAATTGAAGATATGTATTTCACGCAATATAATGAGTTTATTCTGTTAGTTGATTTATTGGGGTTCTATAATTACTATATGAATACGAAAAGTATCAGCGATAGATTACAAACACTATTAACACGACACATTATGTTAAAAAACAAAGATGTAATTGAATTAAACCAGATTATGATATCGTGTATCAAACCGAGTATGCGAAAACGAAGTGTTAAGCTTATATGGGGGTTAATGATGCCAGAGGAAAGAACCACGTTTATTAATGACTACATATTAAATACTATGACAATTTGATACTATCTTGGAAAATTGATTTAATATAAATTGCTGTAATATACATAAAATAATAGTTATATAATCTATAACAATGAACCCTACTGTTTCAAATATTTCGGAAGATGGTGATGTTTATAAATTTACATTATCCGGTATAAATGTCAGTTTAGCAAATGCGATTCGTCGTACGGTTTTGTCTGACATTCCTACGTTGGCATTTGATGCTGAAAGTAAAGAATATTGTCAAATAGAAACAAATACAGGACGTCTTCATAATGAAATTTTAAAGCATCGTTTAAGCTGTATACCTATTCATATGAATGAATTAGATGTTCTTCCTGGCAATTACGTGATGGAATTAGATAAGTGTAATGATGGCGATAATATGATTTATGTCACCACTGAAGATTTTAAAATTAAAAATAAGACTACAAATAATTATTTAACTACAGAAGAGACCCGCAATATATTCCCTTCATCTCCAAGAACGAATATGTTTATTGATTTTGCTCGTTTAAGACCAAAGATTGGACCTACTATACCCGGAGAACATATTAAATTAAATTGCGAGTTTGTAGTAAGAACATCAAAAGACAGTAATACATATAATGTAGTGTCTAAATGTGCGTATGGAAACACAATTGATGCTGTAAAGGCTAAGGAGGTGTGGGAAGGTATTGAAAGTAAAATGCGAGCTGAAGAGTCAACCACTGATGAGATTGCTTTTCAGAAGAAAAATTATTATTTACTTGACGCACAACGCTCATATTTAAATGATAGTTTTGATTATGTAATTCAAACCATAGGAGTATATAGCAATAAAGACATTATAAAGAAGGCGTGTGTGATGCTTCAAAATAAGTTAGTAGAGTTCGTGCAGAATATAGATTCAGATATAATCCCAATCACAGTTAGTGAAACTACGATGGATAACTGTTATGATGTTGTTTTAGAAAATGAGGATTATACATTGGGTAAAACATTAGAATATATCCTTTATGAGAAATACTATAATGGCGAAAAGGTTTTAACGTTTTGTGGATTTAAAAAGTTTCATCCACATAATGATGATAGCACATTGCGTATTGCGTTCGGACAACCTGCGGATAAACGTATGGTAGGTCAATATATAAAGAATGCTGCGATAGACGCAAAAGACATTTTTAAGAAGGTTTATGGATTATTCTAATTCATACCTTATTATGTAAAATAAAACAAAATATAATAAAAGGTATAAACATTTTTTATTGTGTATAGTATTGTAATGAAAATATTAGTGTATGGAGCTAATGGATGGATTGGACGACAGTTTATAGACATCCTACAAACAAAACAATTGAATTATATTCAAGGTGTATCACGTGTTGACGATTATTCTACTGTATTGCAAGAAATAGTCACTATTGACCCTACACACGTAGTCTCGTTCATAGGTAGAACACACGGTACAATTGGCGACAAGCAATATACAACGATTGATTATCTAGAACAAGACGGTAAATTGCTGGAGAATGTGAGGGATAATTTATATTCAGTTGTATTGTTATCAATGATATGTAAAGAACGCAATATTCATTATACCTACCTTGGAACTGGTTGTATTTTCAAGTTTGACGAACACCATCCATTTGGTAAAGAAGAGAATGGATTTACCGAATGTTCTCAACCAAACTTTTATGGTTCATCATATTCCATTGTAAAAGGGTTTACTGATAAATTGATGCATATATATGAAGACCACGTATTGAATTTACGTATAAGAATGCCAATTACTGGAGAAAATAACGCCCGGAATTTCATAACCAAAATAACAACTTATGAAAAAATATGTTCTGTACCCAATTCAATGACGGTCTTACCTGAATTACTACAATATGTAGTGGAGATGATGAAAAATAAGACAACTGGTACAATTAACTTAACAAATCCCGGACTGATAAGTCATAATGAAATACTGGAAATGTATAAGGAGATAGTAGACCCTACATTTACTTGGAAAAATTTTAATATAGAGGAACAACGAAGTATATTAGCAGCAGACAGGTCGAATAACTACTTAGATACGACCAAACTAGAAAATTTGTTTCCCGGAATAGACAATATTAAAAATGCGGTGAAAAAATGTTTACAAAAATATAAAAAAAATTGATGTCGAACGTTACTTGTTTCATAATTTAATAAACTAGATATTATGATGTCATTTATCTCGAACTGTTTTGAATTATGTTGGTATAGAACCAACAAAAATAAAGATATAGTATATAGCCATATGTCTTCTGATATGATAACATTGCTTCAGGATATTAAATATTCGGATACAGTCCCATTTGTCCCCCCTATATATTTTGGGAAAGTAATTAAAGTGTATGATGGTGATACAATTACAATCGCATCAGTTTTACCAAATACAACTGAACCCATATATCGTTTTTCGGTAAGATTAAATGGTATAGATACCCCTGAAATAAGAGGAAAAACTCAAGAAGAAAAAGAACTCGCAATACACGTGCGTAATGAATTATATGCTAAACTTTACGGAAAAATGGTTTATCTAAAAAATGTAGATACTGAAAAATATGGTCGAATCCTAGCTGACGTATATTTAGAAGATGAAAATATAAATGAATGGTTAGTAAATAACGAATACGCAGTGCGATATGATGGCGGAACAAAACATAGACCCGCAAGTTGGGGAGTGATATAAAATTGAAAAGAATTAAATATATAGTTTTTTGATATACAATATATTTAATATGGAAAGACGTCTAAATAAGAAATTCGAAGATTATATCACTTCTTTTAAAAATGATATTCGTGATAAAATAAATACCATAAAATTTGAAGAAAATGATAAAATAAATGAATTAATGGGGTATGTATATGATTATGAACGTTTGGTTTTTAAGAAGGAGGATATTTCAAAGCGAAAACGCGTGAAAAATACAATTCCAGAAACAAACAGATGTAATGCTAGACGAGCTAATAACGAACAGTGTACACGTCGTAAAAAAGATGGATGCGAATATTGCGGAACACACATTAAAGGAACTCCACATGGACTTATTACAGAAAATATAAAGTCTGACGAAATTACGTGTAAATTAGAAATCATAGCACAAGAAATAGGTGGTATTGTCTACTATATTGATGATAATACAAATGTATATAATACGGAAGATGTAATGAATAATAAAGAAAATCCAGATGTTATAGCTAAATACGTCGTTCATAATGGTACATATTCAATTCCCGAATTGGGATTATAAATTATAGTTATTTATCAGTTGTTTTTGATATTTTACGAGTGATATTTTCTTTTGTTACTTCTGTTCGGTTGTCTTTTATAAAGTTGTTAATTTCGGATGCTTGAGACAAATCGCCATTGTAGTATTTAGTCAATATATCAAGTAATACCTTGTTATTAATCGGTTTTTTTACATTTTTCTTTGTGTAGCATATTTTTCCATCATTTAAATCAAAACAGTCAATATCGTTTGATTTCATTGTTTCCATCAGCTGGTCGTTCATCTTTTTTTTATCTTGTCTTCGGGTGGAAATTTCCTTTTGTAGCTGTCTTATTTCATTATCTATACGCACCCATTCTTTTACTATCTTAATTAATTGATTTTTGTTTTCACTCATTTATAGTCATAGACATTTTATTTTTATATTTGTTATATGTAATTTGTATGAATATTTTATATTCTAATATATTAAATAATGATATTCACATCTAAACATGGTCAATCGTCCAAACGTGATGAAGTTCGACAATCACATAAAATACCTATGAATTTATATGCTACACGTCTTATAACCAGACCTCGACCCATTCCGTCTACTACTGTATCTCGAATAGCACCAAGTGACGGTGACCGTATGACATGGGGAGCTCCTACGTGGATGTTTTTTCACGTCCTACCAGAAAAGTTATCTGATAAGAATTTTATAACTAACAAAGATGGTATTATACGACTTATAACTACTATATGTAGTAATTTACCATGCCCTTCTTGTAGCCAACACGCCAGACAATATATGCAAAAGGTAAATTTCAATGCGATAAATACGGTAGACGACTTAAGAAAAATGCTCTACATCTTCCATAATTCTGTGAATGAAAGAAAAAAATATGCTAAGTTCGAGTATGATGATTTAATCGCAAAATATAGTAATCTGGACTTTAATCAAGTAGTCAATAAATTTATGTTCCATTTTCAAAAAAAAGTGTATGCGATTAATTTAATAGCACAACAGATTAGTAGACAAAAACACGTTGCTGTAGTAAAAAAATGGTTAATTGATAATATGCATCTTTTTCAATAAAAATAATAATTTTATATTTGTATTGAAATGTCTAACCGCTGATGTTTTTGGATATTAACTTGCCATTCTTATATACATTACATTTAAATGTGCTTTTTGATGGTTTGCTACATACTTCCTTGTTTGATAGAGAACTAAAATACATAAGGGAAGGACTTTTACCTTTTGAAATAATATACGCCCATAACCAACCAATCATACTACCTATACCTAAAGAAGCAGTTAGCTGACCGAATGAATAACAACTATTATTCATATTCCATATGAAATCAAAACCGATTAATAGTGGGAAAAACACTAAAGTAGGAATATTTTGCATAACCATTTTGGAATTAATTATTGAAAATAATAAGTATGCGAATGTGTATGTAAGTGCGGATTGACCGAGGGGTAAATCTGATAAACTATCTGTTTGACCGATTGTCAACACATTGCAAATTTCTGGAGAATTCTCAGGACGTTGTAAGTCCTTTACGATTGGTAATGATTTACCTGCTACCATTGTTATAAATGAACTAAACAGTAACCCTACTAAATATATAAATCCCTTGAAATCTTGGTTAAATATAGAAGCTAAAGTAAAAAATGATGCTAACACAAATGGGGCTAAACGTAAAAATAAGTAGCCGAAACCAATGATGTTTAAATCCATATTGTTAATATTATAATATACTATGTGAATATAATCTTGAAAACTTCGTGTATTGTAGATACTTCATGAAATTGTATATCTTTGTATATTGAATCGTCATTCATACTTTTCCACTCACGACAATCACGAGCATTTTCTTTTGGATATATAAATGTTTTTACACCTGCCTTTATTCCTCCATAAATCTTCATATCAAGACCACCTATAGCTGTTACTTCTCCTTGTAAATTAATTTCACCTGTTATAGCAATATAGTTATCTATTTTTTTATTGTTAAATAAACTATATATTGCTGTTGTTATAGCAGCTCCTGCTGATGGACCATCTTTTGATGTGCTACCTTCCGGACAGTGGATATGAAGCCCTTGACATTTAGTTTCTGAGAACTGTGTTATTAATTTCTTCTTATTCGGATTAGGGGTTAAGTTCCATGCCAATGATTTTGCTACATTCATGCTTTCTTTCATTACATCGCCCTGTAGACCAGTTAATCGTAAATCTAAAAAGATAGAGGATGGATATAACATTGTCTGAATAGGTATAACTCCTCCCCTGCCGAGAGAATTCGCCCATAATCCATTAATTATACCGACAATAGGCGATGTATGAATTCGTTTTTCTGTTATTTTATGATACTTTGGTAAGTACTTCGTTTCTAGTATTTCACCTGTTATTTTTATAGGAAGCTCAAGTTCTGTATCATTGTTCTTTAAAATGTCTAGATTCACTTCACCGTATAAATCAAAAAGAAGCTCTTTTAGTTTTCTTACACCAGGTTCCATTGTGTATTTATCAATAATATGTTCTATCATAGCGTCGTTTAATTCTACCACATTATTAAATCCCATCTTCTTATTTATTTCAGGTAATATAAACCTATTTACAATTACTACTTTTTCAGGAGTTGTAAGGTTCTCAAACTTGATTCTGTGAATTCGGTCCAATAAAACTTTATCAATTTGTTCCGGGTCATTGTATGAGAAAATAAACAGTGCTTTTGATAAATCAATATCAATACCACTGAAATATTTGTCTTGGAATGAATCATTTTGGGTTTGATCGATTAAATGTGTAAATATACCTATTAATTCACGACCATTCTCGGTTTTACTTACTTTATCTAATTCATCTATATATATAATAGGATTCATGCATTTTGATTCCATCAAGATATCGACTATTCTTCCCCACGTTGAATTCATATATGTATAACTATGTCCTTCCAATGTTGAACCGTTACAAGACCCGCCCATTGCTATAAATGAAAATGGTCTGGGTTCTCCGTTATCATTTTTTAAACATAATGATAAACCTTTTTTTGACAAAGAAGTTTTTCCGATACCGGGATTCCCCTCGAACCCAAAACAGTAACCAGATTGTTCTCCACTCATCCATTGACCGATTACTTTCATTATCTGGTTTTTGGCGTGCGTATGACCGTAGATTGAATCATCAAGGACACTCATAATATTACTGATATTGTCTTGGACTTTTGTGATGTCCGTATTTAATAGACGTAGTTCACTTTTTACATTTATCAATGATAACGCACTGTCATTCGTAACCATATCAAATAGTTCATATAAAATAATATTGTCACTTTCTATTACGTCTGTTATAAAATCACATAATTTGGTTTGTTGTGACGTTTTGGTTTGATTTGTAATTGTTAATCTCATTTCTTTATTTGCCCGTTTATATGTGTTAATTTTTTGGATTAATGTATTTAATTGTTTTATGTTAAGTATTTCACTCATTCGTTTTATGGTTTGTAAAATATTTTTACGTATAAACTGATTTATATAGGTAACATTATTGTTAATTTCTAATAACGTATAGTTATTCTTTTCTGCAATAGTAAATTCAGGAAATAGTGTTTTGATAATAGATATTATACGGATAATCCACGCATTTATAGATTTTATTTGTTTTAATGACGGTTCTTCGCGATATATATTGAATGGTATTTTCAATAAACCTTCTATATATTGTTTTGCCTTTAGTCCCATTTCATCAGGCTTTCCTCTTATTTCTTTTAATTTTAATATTGCTTTCTCTTTTATTTTGTCATCTGCCTTCATTAAGTAAATTTGTTGTTCTAATGATATTTGATTCACATCATATTTACTCATCATTTCATTTGCCGACCGAACGGTCTCTTTAATTACTTCTTTAAAATTCGTCTTGATTTTCCAAGGTAAACTGTTATAAATTATGACTTGATCGTTTTTCTCATTATCAGATGACTCTACAGAAAGGACCTCATACAAAAGATAACTTATATATTGAATATCACTGTCTTTATCAAACATCATTAGATTTATTAACATATTTCGCTTTGAATACAAGTCCATTTCAAGAAATGTATTTATTGTATTTTCTAATTCCTTTTGTTTTATGGTTTTTACGTCCATTAGTAATGTAATCATCTTTTTTATTACATCATCATTACCATAAATAAGTAGGTCTTTGAGGGTGCTTGTGTTGATTATATTTTGAATTAACTCTTTTTCAACAGATTCACGACCAACCATTAACCCTTCGATTTCTTCTAGACGGACAGAGATATATTCATTTGATATACATTCTAGATGAATGTCATCAATAATACCATTTATTATTAATGTCTTTCGTGCCTTTTCATTATGCATTATTACGCGCAATCCATATACCTTTTGTGTAAATGAATCCGTTCCAGACTCTATATCAAAACATTCAAGAGTATTATAGTTCTTCATATCGATATCATCCTCGGTAATTTTATTCTCACATATAATATTTTTGTGTGTATGTAATACTTTTGTTTTCCCCCATTGAACTATTTTATAACTAATTGGTCGTATATACTTTTTAATCAACTCATACTTACTTTGTAGTATATGGGTTGGAGCTTGTGTATTTTTAAACTCTGTTCCAAAGCTAATAAATAATAAATCCTCCACATAATTTGTTCCAAATCCACATATTATCATTGATAATTTGTCAATGATTTTCTGAAGAGAAACGATAATATCGTCAGTTTTCTTGTTTTTTGAATTAATCAATTCGGTATGTAAGTCAGTAGTTTTTCCGTACAATTCTGTTAGTATTGATATCGACAGAATACTGTCATTGTTACTAAATATTTCATCTGACGTATTACGACTTATTGATAAAATTGTATTTCTAATAATATCTTGAATAACTATATTTTTTTGTTGTATTATGTTTATAACTCCATCTACATTTGCTTTTTGTTTACTCTTAGATATACTAACTTGTATATCATCCACATTCTTTTGTTTCATATAATATATACAATAAGGAATTATAAATATAATTACGTTACAACTCGCAGAATATTAATTAAAATGATATAAAAATTATTACACTATATTACTATTATTGAATATTAACTTGTAATATATGGGTATTCCAAGTTATTTTTCTCAGATTATTCGTAAATATGCGAGTATATTGAGAAATACAAGCCATTTTGATAGCAATGAAAATAAACTAACACATTTGTATATGGACTGTAATTCTATTGTGTATGATTCATATCATTATCTTAGTAGTGAATATGACAAAGATAATGAAGGGGAGTTTGAAAAAAAAATAATACACGAAACCGCTAGAAGAATAGACCAATACATTACTCAGATTAACCCTACTGACGTTGTGTATATTTCATTTGACGGAGACGCACCTGCCGCGAAAATGGACCAACAACGAAACCGAAGATATAAAAGTATGTTTCTTGCAAATATTAAATATGACGAAAATGAAGAAGTCCCTGTGGTATGGGATACGTGTTCTATTACACCAGGAACTGATTTTATGAAAAAATTAAATAATTATATATACTATTTTTTTGGCTGTTCTGAAATGAAATATAATGTAAATCAGGTGATTATCTCTTGTTCTGATAAACCAGGTGAAGGCGAGCACAAATTATATAGTCATATACGTAAAAATGACGTTCAATACGCAAATATAGCAGTATATGGGTTGGACGCTGACCTGATTATGCTTTCTATATTCCATTTGAAGTATTGTAAACGTATATATGTATGTCGTGAAGCGCCTGAATTTTTAAAAAGTTCAATTCCGGTGGATATTAGACAAGATAAAAATGAATCTTATTTCTTAGATATAAACTGTTTGGCTGAAAGTATTCTAATTGAAATGGACTGTGTAGAATCCACACAATTGCGAATGAATGATTATGTGTTTATGTGTTTTTTTCTTGGTAATGATTTTTTACCGCATTTTGTTGCTTTGAATATCAGAACCCATGGTATGGATGTATTAATTGATGTATATAGAAAACATATCGGTAATTATCCAGACCGTAGCTTGATTTCGAGTGAAAATCATGAAATACAATGGAAATATGTGAAATTGTTCCTAACAGAATTGGCGAAACTGGAACACTCCCTTATAAAAACAGAATATTTAAACAGAGAAAAATTTGATAAACGACGCTTTCCTGAAACTACAAAAAAAGACCGCGAAGACCTTGTATTAAATGCACCAGTTATATATAGACAAACTGAAAAATATATTTGTCCTACCGAAGAAGGTTGGGAAGCAAGATATTATAAAATGTTATTTCCAGAAAATGTAGATGTAAAGGATGTATGTATAAATTATTTGGAAGGATTAGAATGGGTATATAAATACTATACTGAAGATTGTAAACATTGGGACTGGAGATATAGATATAATAGTAGTGCGTTATTATGTAGTGTGTGTAGTGTGTGTAGTATGTGTGGTGTGTTGTGGTGTAGTTCGTGTGTGTCGTTGTGTAGTGG
>Ga0209533_1005505_pt1 | contig 10768 bp, 4 predicted proteins | sample COG_04_FD_184748 | JGI IMG/M metagenome (GOLD analysis project Ga0209533, IMG submission 184748) | Pelagic Microbial community sample from North Sea - COGITO 998_met_04 (SPAdes) (version 2) | ecosystem: Environmental > Aquatic > Marine > Neritic zone/Coastal water | place: Helgoland, sampling... | reverse complement strand
CTGGGATTTAAACGTCTTTTTAAATGGATCATTTGGATTTGATGTGTACAACCAAGCTAGAGGTACTATTACTGGAAATGGAGGAAATAGAAGTAACCTTTCTCCTGATGTCTATGACAGATGGACCCCCGAAAACGAGACGGACTTGCCAAAAGCAGGAACTGGGAATGTTTTAAATTCTTCTCGTTGGGTTGAAAATGGTGATTTTATAAGATTGAGCAACTTTAAAGTAGGTTATACTTTTGACAAAAGTATTATGAAAGGTATAAATAGCATGCAACTATACGCAAGTGGACAAAATCTACTTTTAATTACAAACTATAGTGGTTATGACCCTGAGGTATCATCACAACTTTTAGGAGGCGCTAATGAAGATGCTGGAGCAGGAATTGACACTGGAGCTTATCCAAACCCTGTTTCATTCACAATTGGACTTAAAGTTCAATTTTAAAAAAAATAATAATTAAAAAAAAAAAAATGAACAAAATTAGTTTTAAAAAAGTTTTTAAAAGCACTTCCTTATTAGGACTGTTCTTTTTATGCACTTTAATTGGAATTACCGTACAAAGTTGTGCGAACTTAGACCCAGATCCTACAGAGTTTAACCTACCACCAGAATCTTTTGGAAGTTTAGAAGAAATGGATAACGGTATTGGCGGTGTGTATAGCCAAGTAGCCATAGCTGCTCGTATGACAACGTTTTACGCACCAGCGTGGGCTGGAGATGACATGACAACACACCGAGCTCTTAATAAGGCTGACTTTAGAGAGTTTGACCAAAGAGTTGTTTTGTCTTCAAACAGTAGATTATTAAGAAACTGGAATGCTATTTTTGACGCTATAAACGCTATTAATGGGGTTTTAGATCGTTCGGCAGGATTGCTTGGTTTAGAGGCTGTAGATCAAAATTTATTAGAGCAATATATTGGTGAAGCTTATTTTTTAAGAGGTATACTATTTTATCAATTGGCGCGTGTACATGGAAGAATTCCTTTACCCTTAACCAAATTTCCTGACCCAAATATTTCAAGAGCATCATTAGAAGACGTATATCTCCAGATTGAATCTGATTTATTAGCTGCAGAAGAAAGACTTCCAAACATCTATCCAAATGTGAACGCAGGAGCTCCAAGACCAAATTCAGGTTCTGCTAGAGCCTTTTTAGCGCGTTTATATATGGATTGGGGAGGGTTCCCAATGAAGGACGCGAGTAAATATACACAGGCAGTCTCTTCGGCGAAACAAGTAATGGATAACGCAGGTTTACATGGATTTGGTCTTGTGGACGATTTAGAAGATTTGTGGACATTAGCAGGGCGTTTTAGCAAAGAATCAATGTATACAATTGCATTTTGTAAGCAGTGTCCTAACAATTCAGTGAGTAACATGAAGTTTAGTAGATTAGGATTACCTGCTGATTTAGGTGGATGGAATGAAACATTTGCTGAAATTAAATTTTTTGAAGATTTTCCTGCAGGTCCAAGAAAAGACGCTACATACAGGTTAGATTTAGATTGGGAGTCCTTCAATGCTCAAAAAAGCCCTGTTTTTAAGAAAATTACAGGCCCTATTGGAGATTTAAACCCAGGAGACTTTCTTACGGAAAGAAATGACTTTATTATGCGATATGCTGAAATATTATTAATTTATGCGGAAGCATCTGGTCTTTCAGGAAATGTAACTACTGAGTCATGGGAGGCACTTAATAAAATTCGTCGTAGGGCTGCAGGATTACCACACGGAACTCCTGATCCTAGCGTAGATATTACCACTGGAACTATAGAAGATATAGCTTTCGAAGAAAGTAAATGGGAATTTGCAGGAGAGTATAAAAGATGGTACGATTTAATGCGAAGAGAAAAAGTTCAAGAAGTGCTTTCGGTCAGAGATGATGTTAGCGGAACAGTTGAGGAACACAGCCCTATTGTAGGAAGTCTTGGGACCAGTAATTACCTAGCCCCTATCCCTGCAGATGCAGTTGCTAGAAATCCAAATTTAGCAAACTAATAATTATAATTTTGAGTTGGTGGAAAACGGTAAGAGATATTTATTTCTTGCCGTTTTCTTATTTCCTTAAAAAATATAAATTAGTATATTTGTTATTACTATAATCTGGACGCTTGACGTTCTAATAATTGTAACATCCTAACTAAATATTTCATCATAAAATGAAAGCCTTCAAAAATTTATTGATTTTAAGTGCATTATTTATATTTTCATGTAAAAAAGAAAAAGCACCTAATATTGAAGAGAGCGTTTCGAAACAAAAATTGTTTACCTCAGTTTCCGCAAAAGAAACGGGAGTTGATTTTATAAATGTTTTAGAAGAAACAATCGATGCCAATTATTTTCAATATAATTATATGTATATCGGAGGAGGCGTAGCTTCTGGTGACATTAATAATGATGGCCTCGTTGATTTATTTTTTACGTCAAACTCCAACGAGAATAAACTCTACTTAAATAAAGGTGATTTTAAATTTGAAGACATTACAAAAGAAGCAGGAATACCCCATGAAAAAGGTTTTGATACTGGAGTAAATTTTGTCGACATCAATAATGATGGGTTTATAGATATTTATATCTCCAGAGGTGGATGGCTAGATGAAGCTAACAAATTTGCGAATCAATTATTTATCAATAATGGTGATTTAACTTTTTCTGAAAAAGCTGTAGAGTTCGGTTTGGCGGATGCCAATAGAACGATTCAAACCCTGTTTTTTGATTATGATAATGATAATGACCTAGATGCTTATGTAACCAATGCACCTGATATTATAAATAGGAACCAAACTGAAATTTTTAATTTAAAAGAAATACAAAAAAATCCAGAAACTCTTAAACTGAAAGGAAGTGATAGATTATACAATAATGATGGTACAGGTCATTTCACAGATGTTTCTATAGAAGCTGGTATTATGCCTGAAATGGCTTTTGGACTGAATACAGAAGTTATTGATTTTAATAACGATGGGTGGCTTGATATTTACGTGAATAATGATTTTAATATGCCTGATTTTGCATTTTTAAACAATGGAGACGGCACCTTTACAGAAAGTGCAGAAAAGCTAGTTAAGCACATGTCTTTTAATAGTATGGGAGGCGATGTTGCAGACATAAACAACGATGGCTTTTTAGACTTGATGACGGTTGATATGAACCCTAAGGATTATATTAGATCTAAAACTACCATGGGAATGACCTCTATAAGTAAGTTTAAAAAAATGACCTCTAGTGGATATCATTACCAATACATGCATAATATGCTGCAAATAAACAATGGAGATGGATCGTTTCGTGAGGTTTCCAAAATGGCTGATATAGGTGATACCGATTGGAGTTGGGCTCTTCTATTTGCTGACTTTGACTTGGATGGGCTAAATGATATTTTTGTAACTAACGGTGTATTTAGAGATGTTATTGATCGTGATTCAAACAAAGCTATTGTTGCGCAATTAAAAAAAAAGAATCGAAAGCCAACCAAAGAAGATTTTTTAACATATGCCAAAATGTTACCACAACAAAAACTGATAAATTATTTTTTTAAGAATAATGGTGATTTTACATTTGAGGATACCTCTTCAAAATGGGTAGACGATAGCCCTTCTTTTTCTAATGGCGCTGTATATGCAGATTTAGACAATGATGGAGATCTCGATATTGTTATAAATAATATTAATGACAATGCAACTATTTTAAAAAATAATGCTAAAGAACTTGATAAAGGAAATTATTTACAAATTTCTTTTGTTGGCCCTGAAAACAATGTTTTTGGAATTGGAACTAAAGTAAGTCTTTTATTTGAAGATGGAAGTACCATGGTTCGACAATTGATAAATGCTCGAGGGTTTTTATCTGCTGTATCAAATAAGTTGCATTTTGGTGTTGGTCCTGCGACCTCTATCAAAAATCTTGAAATAGTCTGGCAAGATGGTAAAACACAAAAACTTATAAACATTAAAGTAAATCAAAAACTTCAAATTAAATATGAAGATGCTACAAAAAAAAGATCACTGCACTTCACTGCTAGCCCACAGCCTAAGCTCTTTGAAAAATTAGCGTCTCCTTATAAACATATTGACCCCTCTTTTAATGATTACGATCTTCAAGTTCTACTCCCTCATAAACTATCCCAAACAGGTCCAGGAATAGCAGTAGCTGATATTAATAATGACGGAATTGAAGATGTCTTTATCGGTGGGGGCCGTTCCCAACCAGGACAAATATTCATTGGTGAAAAATCGGGGACATTTAAAAAAATAAATAACCGAATATTTAATCTTGATAAAATCTACGAAGACGTAAGTGCCTGTTTTTTTGACGCTGATAACGACGGTGATCAAGACCTATATGTCGTTAGTGGCAGTTATGAATTTTATAGAAATCCACGAATGCTACAGGATAGATTGTATTTAAATAATGGGAAAGGGAATTTTAGAAAGACAAAAAAATCGCTACCAGAAATGCACTCAGCAGGTGCTGTTGTGATTCCATCAGACTTTGATAATGACGGTGATCTCGATTTATTTTTTGGTGGACGTGTAATCCCTGCGAATTATCCACATGCCCCTAAAAGCACATTATTAATAAATAATAACGGTAATTTCAGTGACCAAACCGAAAAATTAGCACCAGATTTACTAAATATAGGCATGGTTATAGATGCTAAATGGTTTGATATTGATAATGACAAGGACTTGGATTTAATTGTTACTGGAGAATGGATGGGTATAGAGGTACTTTTAAATGATTCAGGAAAATTTAAAAAAACGTCTCGTTATAAGACATTACAGAATACCAAAGGCTGGTGGAATAAGATTTTAGTTGCAGATATTGATAATGACGGTGATGATGATATCATTGCGGGGAATTTAGGTCTCAATTATAAATTTCATGCCACCGATGAGAAGCCGTTTCATGTGTACTTCTCTGATTTTGATTACAACGGGACCCAAGATATTTTGTTAGCAAAATATTATAATAATAAACAAGTACCCGTAAGAGGAAAAGAATGTACTGCGCAACAAATGCCACATCTACAGTCAAAGATTAAGTCCTATCGAGATTTTGCTAGCAGAGACCTTGAAGGTATTATTGGCCCCAGTATAAAAAGAGCCTCGCACTATGAAGTAAACGAATTTAGATCTGGTTTATTTATAAATACAGGTAATGATAATTATAGTTTTCAACCTTTTGGTAATCAAGTGCAACAGTCACCTATAAACAGTATTGTCTACTACGATTTTAATGGTGATAATAAGAAAGACTTGCTACTAGCTGGCAATAATTACCAGTCTGAAGTGGAGACCACAAGAGCTGACTCAGGAATTGGCAACCTCTTATTAGGTGACGGAAATGGTGCTTATAATTCTTTGAATCATTTAGAGTCTGGTTTCTTTGCAGACAAAGATGTTCGTGATGTTGTTTTAATAAATACCGGCAGCCTTCGGTTACTTTTAGTTATAAATAATAATGATAGCCATGATCTTTTTAAACTCTCTCACTAAGCGTATCTCTCAGTTTCCTTGTAAACTTCTTAATGCGAATATTCTAGGTACCATAAAAAAAGGAATCATTTTATAAATAGCCCTTTTGTACCCAAATTATTTTCCTAAAAAAGAGGTGTCCTAGTTAATAATTACTAGCATTTCTTTATTCAATAAGGTTTTGATTTCTTTATACTTGGGGTTTTGGGCTAGGTTATTCCATTCATAAGTATCGGTTGTATTATTATACAATTCTTCTTTCCCGTTCTTATACAATATATAGCGCCAATCTTTGGTTCTATAGGTGTAGTTTTGTTGCATAACATAAGAAACGTCTAAATCGGTAGTAATCTCAATATGCCAAAGAGCTCCAGGATTGCTATTAAAACCTACACCTTCTATAGGTTGGTTTATTCCTGCACCTAAAACAGTTAAAGCACCATTGGGGCCTTTCCATCTCTTAGTTTTAGGATTGTTTAAAAAAGGTTGAATACTGAAACCATCTAATCGTATTTTGGTAGTAGACTTTTTATTTTCTTTTAGGTTTTATTTATTACCCTGTATTGAAAAAATTTCGATAATTAATTAATATTTTTTCCTTAAAATTACCCTAGAATGTTCAGCTATTATTTATATGTGTGTTCATTAGAGAACTAATAGCTGCTATAAATCAATAATAACATTTCTTTATTCAATAAGGTTTTGATTTCTATATTTGGGATTTTCTACTATACTATTTCTACCTAATAACACCTGATATTGGCTTCGTTTTCCTTTGACCGCATTTCTAAGAAGTATAAAAAGCATTAGATAAACGAATACTCAAGGATTGTCAATGTGAACTAGGACAGGTTCCTAATTTTAAAATAACGTTCAGGTGAGTTTTAAAAGTCAAACAATTACTCTATAAACTCCATCAATCCAAACCTATTGGCTTGATGCACATTTTTTGAAATATCATAAATTGGAAAAATTGTTGAGATAGACCGTCGATCACCCTCGACGTCATTTCGGTCTTGGCGAATGGCTAAAAAAGCCCAACGGTTTCCTGCAGCAACTGGCACCACTTGACCAAGGTATCCGAAATTTGATATTGGAATGGCTAGCTCCATAGTCCAGCCAATATCAATATCACTGTTATCATTTATTGTACCCTTGTAAGTAACTTCAACTTTATAGTTAGGATTAAATCCCTTAAAAGCCAAATCTTTTCCTTGGTAAAAATCATTAAAATATATAAAGTCGTTGGCAGCTTTATTCAAATTTAACTCATATCCAAAATGAGTATCAAGACTGTCTGGTACGGTAATAAAAAAAATTTCAGCACAATCATCTAGATACGGCGCTCCATCTCTTTGCGTCTCTCGAACGGTTAGGAATTTATCTTTCATCTGAAAGAACACATATAAGTATTCTTCATCCCAGAGCATTCGAAAAACAGTTTGTTGTGCATCATCTGGTGCATCCACCTTATAAAAATAGTCTAATTTCCTAGCTTCTGTCTTTTTCCATATTTTCTCATTCATTTCACCATCAATCAAAACAGCTTCTGTAGCTTTAGACACCTTGAAAACAGGTTGTTCCCCTAGGGATAACTTCTTATCTGATTGCCCCATAGATAGCATCCCTGACAACATTATTATAGCCGTTGAACACTTGAGTACTGCAGAATAAATTGTTGATAATTGTTCCATATTATTTTGTTTATATTTTATTTTTATGTGCTTTACATGCTGTTTATAATAAATAATTCGCATCATTTTTATTTCCAAATTTCAAAACCTTGCCTGATTACAAAAAATATTATTATAAAATAAGGTCGAAATAGTTTTTAGAAAGACGCATAAATTAACCATGATTAACCAAATATTAACATTAAACCAGATAAGGAAAAGATCTTTGTCCTTTTTAGACCACAAATATGCTTGTCACCCAAGCATCAGGTCGCATCTAAACGCTCATAATGGGAACTACTTTCATCAATAAGCTATCAATCGCTTAATTATAGTGAAGTTCAAGAAAAAATAGTTGGAGATTCATTTTTCTAACTAATAAACAAAAAAGGGCTATTTAATTTCAGACTAAATTAAAAATTGGAAACGCTATTAAATATGAAGTGTATAAAAATACAGAATATGCTTGTTCTCGTTTTAATAGTACTTCTAGTTTATAGTTCAGAATTAAATACCAAAAAAAACTATTAGCAATCGAATCAAGAATACCTGGGCTCGACCATTCTCAATGACCTTTAATTATTAATTAACTATAAATCAAACACTTATACATAATAAATCTAATTAAAAAAGTAAATATTTTTATGCCCCAAAAGTAAAATCCTAATTTTTTAGTAAAAATATCTTTAGATAATTACTGAATACTTTCAGGTAATTTTAGCTCAAAATTAACTTTTTGTTACCTCTTTCTTTGTTTTTTTATTAAGTATTACACAAAAATGTTAATTTAATATATATCTCTCAAATCTTATTTATTAGCATTTTTAATCATTGAAATCGCCTTTAAAAAGGAACAAAAAAATATTAACCATTAATTAAACAACCAATTATGAGAAATACAATTACCGTTTTATTGAGAAGTAGTTTCCTTCTGGGGACGCTCCTCATGTTTATGAGCCTTGACGAAGCTAATGCGCAACAAACCATTAGTGGTACAGTTGTCGAAAAGTCTGGCATGGGTATTCCAGGAGCGAATATCCTTATAACAGGAACATCTAAAGGGTCTATTACAGATTTTGATGGAAATTTTAGCATTTCAGTTGCATCAAATGATGTTTTAGAAATTTCTTTCATAGGTTATGTAACACAATACATTACTGTAGGTAACCAAACTACAATTAGAATTACTTTAGCAGAAGATGCGACACAATTAGATGAAATAGTAGTCATTGGTTATGGTACTGCGAAGAAAAGTGATGTTACTGGCGCCGTTTCTCGAATAACAGCAAAATCATTCGAAAACCAACCACTAACGCGTGTCGAAGACGCCCTTCAAGGTCGAGCTTCCGGTGTTACTGTTGCTGGTTCTGGCGCTCCAGGAAAAGCAATAAAAGTAAGGATTAGAGGTGTTAACTCCATTACGGGTAACAACGATCCTCTTGTAGTAGTTGATGGTGTTTTTGGAGGAGATTTAAGAGCAATAAACCCAAATAACATTGCCTCAATGGAGGTTCTTAAAGATGCATCTGCTCTCGCTATTTATGGTTCTAGAGGGTCTAACGGTGTTATTTTAGTAACCACTAAAAAAGGTTCAGGTAAAGCTAAAGTAACTATTGATCAGTTTGTAACTATTTCTAATATTAATAAAAGAATTCAAACGTTAAGTTCTGTACAATTTGCTAATTTAGAAAATGTAGAATTTATTGCTAATCCAGTTAACAATCCAGCTGACGCTCCTTATTCTGCTACTCAAATTGCAAATTTTGAGGCAAATCCTATTAACTATCAGGATTTAATTTTTCAGACTGGTGTTACGATCAATACGCAGCTTTCGATTAGTGGAAGTAGCGATGACAAATTACGCTACTTTTTATCCGGAAACATTATTGATCAAGAAGGTACACAAATTACTTCTAACTATAAAAGATATTCTTTTAGATCTAATTTAAGTAAAGAGTTTAACGATAAATTAAGTGTTTCTGCTAATGTGACTGCAAGTAGAGAAATCACTAAAAATGATCAAGATGCATTTAGAAGTCAAGATGGTAGTAGTATTTTAAGAGCGATAACATGGGACCCGACAGCTCCAGTAAGAGATGCCAATGGTGACTATATTTTAAGGTCTCCTAGAGAGGTTGCGAATAACAACTATAATCCTATTAGAAGGTTAGAACTTAGTAACCACAATGTAACGTCAGATCGTTTAAATATAACTTTAAATGGTACCTACAATTTTACAGATAACCTGAGTTATACTTTGATTACTTCTGCATCTACTTTGCATAGAGATACCGAATCTTTCAGAGTCGAAGGCGATTTTAACGCTACAGGTTTTACCGATATTTCTTATCAAAACAATAATGCTACCTCACACCAAATGAGTAGTATTTTAAATTGGAAAAAATCATTTAATAAGCATAATTTTGATGTTACGGGTGTGTACGAATTTCAAGGAACTCGAGCACTTAACAATGGTTATGCTGTAGCAGATTTAAATGTAGGAGGGCTGTACTTAGCAGACAATAGTGCCAATGAAACTTTTGCCAATTCTGGAAACGAATCAGCAATACAGTCGTATTTAGGTCGTGCACAATACAACTTTAATAGCTTTCTGTATTTAACAGGTGCTATGAGAGTGGATGAGTCCTCAAGATTTGCAAAGGATAATAGAACGGGGTATTTCCCTTCTGGAGCCATTGCCGTAAACTTAGCAGAATTAAATTTTATTAAAAACTCACCTTTATCAACATTTAAATTTAGAGCAGGCTGGGGTAAAGTAGGAAACCAAAACATTAATTCTAGTGCAAGATTTTCGCTAAATAATAACGCAGGACTTTATACAATTGACGGTCAAAACACGAATACCGGATCTATTCAAGCACAAGAAGGTAACCCAAATTTAACTTGGGAAACAACTACGCAAACTAACATTGGTTTAGATTTTGGCTTTTTAAATGGACGCATAAAAGGATCTATTGACTGGTATAACAAGGATACTGAAGACTTATTACTTCAAACAATTGTTCCCGGCACATCTATCAGAACCTTCATAAATGCAGGTGAGGTTAACAATAGAGGTATTGACTTTTCACTTGGTGCAGACATCGTTGAAAATGATAATTTTAACTGGAATGCTAGCTTTAATCTTTCACACCTTAAAAATAAAGTTACCAAACTGAATGACGGCGCAGACTTTATTGTTGGTAATGCTAGTGGAATTGGTGGTGCTGGAATCAAACTTAATGTTATAAAAGTAGGACAACCTCTAGGAACATTTTGGGGTTATGAAGCACAAGGAACATGGAAAACTACTGATAATATTCCTTTAGATGGCGACGGAAACCCATTGTTCCAACCAGGCGATGCAAAATTCAAATTAGATGCGAACAATGAATTAGAATTCAACACCATTGGTAGTGGTTTGCCGGATGTCACTTTTGGATTCAATAACACATTTACATACAAAAACTGGGATTTAAACGTCTTTTTAAATGGATCATTTGGATTTGATGTGTACAACCAAGCTAGAGGTACTATTACTGGAAATGGAGGAAATAGAAGTAACCTTTCTCCTGATGTCTATGACAGATGGACTCCCGAAAACGAGAC
>Ga0209533_1005502_pt1 | contig 10771 bp, 10 predicted proteins | sample COG_04_FD_184748 | JGI IMG/M metagenome (GOLD analysis project Ga0209533, IMG submission 184748) | Pelagic Microbial community sample from North Sea - COGITO 998_met_04 (SPAdes) (version 2) | ecosystem: Environmental > Aquatic > Marine > Neritic zone/Coastal water | place: Helgoland, sampling... | reverse complement strand
AATCACATAATTTAATTTTTTTTAAGCATTATGGAGATTTATTTAGATAAATACCTTCAAGGATATTATCTGGACTGAGATACGAGTCCGTTAGAATTTGCCCCGAAAGTGATTTCAGGGCATTTGTAGGATATGTGGTTTAACATAGTTTTACCTATATTTTATGGTATCAGTTCTTACTCCTCATATAGAAGCATCATTTGCCGCACATTGACTGTTTCAGTTGTTTCACTACCATCCTTGTTCTTCTTCATCTGTTCTTCAGTAAAGTACTCCTCTGTAATGAAAAAGGATTCCAATGTCTGTTTGTTCATCAACCGATACTGATACAACGTCCTACCATCAAGACCAGTTCCACAAGGGGCTTTTCCACACCCTGTCATGTAAGTGAAACCGGCTGGCAACACTTCACCCAAATACGATTGAAACGTTTTGGTTGTGTCCATTGCCAAAACACGAACAAAATTTCCATTCTTCAGCTTACTAGTGTCAATGACACTCATTTTCCTGTAAAACCTATAAACTATAAACTAAGAAAAGATAATATATGAAAAAGAAGAGAAAGAAAGGGAGAAAAATTATATGAATTGGTTGAGATATTATAAAAAAAAATCAAATTTTTTTTCAATAGGGTACACGGTTTTTACAAAATGCAACATATAAAGGGATAGGACATAATTATTTGTGCAAAATTCGGGTTTTTAGGAAAATTTGATTTTTTTTTTGGTAAATAATAAAATTGTTACATCATTCATTCAACCACACTCACAAAACACATCCACAAAACACATCACAAAACACATCCACAAAACACATTCACAAAACACATTCACAAAACACATTCACAAAACACATTCACAAAACACATTCACAAAACACGAACAGAAACAACAATGACGTTTTATTCGTGGGTTCAAGTCAAACAAAAAGGATTTGATCTAGTAGAAGATCCATTGATTGGTGGAGCACAAATTCCCATTGAAGAGTTCGAAAATCAGTTTCATGCCATCATTGCGAAATTGGATGGTAGTTTTCCAGACCGACGGCCATCATTCTACTTCGAACAGGGCGTTTTGAATCCATTTATATTGCGATTCAAAGATGAAGAAAAACGAGAAGATTTTTACGATTGGGGAGTGGATTTGGGCATTTGTGAACCCATTCGTCAAATCCAAACTGGTGAAACTGACTGGGATACCACCATCACATTTGATTTTGATGAACAAATTGAGTTTTTGCGCCAAGTGGTCAAAGAACAAGAAGCCACAGCCAATGAACAACAAGGGCAAAAAAAACAACAAAAAAAACGAAAACCCAAAAACGAGAAAGAAGGACGTATCAAGGCGTTGAAAAAACTCAAGGAAAAGTTGACAAAGGCCAAAACAGACAAACAACGCAACACACTCACAAAAAAAATTGAAAGAGCAGAAAAAGCAATGATCAAACTCTTTTCAGAATCCGATTGATTAGATCATTGTTTGTCTATTGTTTGTCCATTGTTTGTCCATTGTTTCCCATTGTTTGTCCATTGTTTTATCAATTTCTTATTTGTATTTTTCAAGAGACGAAGAACTAACCAAGATAGTGAAGTTGGGAAAAATTTGATTTTTTTTTATGTATTGACATCATCATATCACTCTAAAACCATATCAATTCCCATCATCCGACCACTACCATTTCAAAGGAACCAAATAAAAATGAAAATGAAGATGACGACATTGATAACTAGGATCATTGGTGCTTTGTCCGTCATCGATTTCACCGACACTCAGTTTACCACCGCACCCAAATCCAACACCAACTTCATGATTTTCCCGAGAATCACTGTGAAAAAAATAGAGGATCTCGAATCAATAGGTGTTACTATTATTGGTACATCCAAGTACATGTGGAAAATCAATTTCACAGAGATGGTCTATTGGTTTTACAAGAACCATCGTCAACTATTTCTCCTAACTGTGGTGAAACATAGATGGAGGCGGAAATACAAGACATGTGAGAAGACTCGCCCTCTCTGCTTTCAGTGGCCTGAGTTCACCTCTGAGGACAAGGAGATGATGAAGAGATACTGGAAATGGATCAATTTCAACATTGCCACACGCAAAAAGAGGCCAATGAAGAAGAGAAAAGTGGCCACACATGAGGTTTAGATAGTAAAACCATGATATACATTCAGGGGGATTAGGAACAATAATCACTTACCTTTATGTATAACTTTATATGAATGATAATGTATTTGTCAATACTAGTGTGCCCCGCTGGTGTAATGGCTATCATCTCGGCCTTCTAAGCTGAGGATCTGGGTTCGATTCCCAGGTGGGGCTTATGAAATAACTCGTAGTAGTCATTTGGAATGGCATCGGATTGTAGTCCCGACTCAAGTAGGTTCGATTCCTGCCTACGAGATTTCTTTTTTTTTTAACTTACTTTGATGCCAAACAAAAATAAAAAAGAAAATCTTTAATTTAATGAATAATAATTTAACTTAACTCTAATCCCATTCACCAGAAGCCCATTCACCAGAAGCCTGGAATCACCAGAAGTCTGGAATCACCAGAAGCCTGGGAAAGAGAAGACTTCCGTGAGATCACCCGCATGAATTGCTTTTGTTTGATTACAACTGAACACTTGTGGCTCTGTCTGTCGCAATTGTTTTTTCTTCTTGGGTTTTCTGGGTTTTTTGTAACGGATTACCATCTTGTTGATAAAATCCTTGTCAGCCGCCGTGAATTGTGGCCAACTAAATCCACAACAGCCACCAAACCCCTTGGACTCCCAACTCATGATGGTCGACATTGTCTTTCTCTGTTGGGCCATGGTTTTCGCAATGAGTTTTAGGCACATTGGTCGATTTTTCTTGTACAATGTTTCGACTGCCGTATCGATCCCAATCACTTTGGAATCAAGCCATCTCTCCTCTCCTTCATCCGCACCAATTTCTTTGAGTGCCTTGAAATAAGAAGGCTTGAGACGTGGGTGGCGCGGGTTTGAATGGCCTTTGAAGCCACCATTGTGTTTGAGCCATTTTTGAAGGGGGCACACTTGAAAAACGAAGTACCCCAACGTTTGTGGCCGCCTGAATGTGACATCCAGAAGATATCGCACAACAGTTGGGAGGGAAACTGCCTCACGTGTTTTTTTCTGTGTTTTCTCCAGTGTTTGGAATTGGGGGGATTGAGCGGATTCGGACATGTTGTTGGTCGTTGTTGTTGGACGTTGTTCTTTGACGTTGTTTTTGTTCTTTGAAAATCAGATTTATTTATATTATTCAAATAATAAAAAAAATATCAAATTTTCTCATTTAGGAGGATATAACGGGATAGGAAGAAGATGAATTTCACATTTAGGTAGATAAAAGGGATTAAAAAAAAAATTATTAAATATTTAAAGTGATAAAATGAGATAAAAATGATAAATTAATAGGGAGGTCTTTTTTTTTATTTGAAAATTTGAAAATTTGAAAATATTATCTGTTATTAATAAACAACTTAGAAAAATAGAAAAATGTCTTATTATAATCACCACTATGATCCCAAACAAAATCGACAAAGACTCATAGAAATATACAATGAAACTCAAAAATATTGTAAAAAATATGCAAATTTATTACATTTTACACCTACTAAACGATATAATTTAATTAGTAATAGGATAGGTTCAGAATTTAAGCAGCGATTTGATACAACGACAATTCGAGTGGTAAATATGAAAACAATTCAAGCAGTTTTAGAATTAAATGAAACTCTAAAACCAAAAGGGGATTCTGAATACAAAATTTTAGTTCTGAATATGGCATCTAAACGACATTATGGTGGTGGTGTTAAACGTGGATCTGTAGCACAAGAAGAAGATTTATTTAGAAAAACAGATTATTCACTTCATCCAATTGTAGATAAAAAAGGTAAAAGGGCTTATCCTTGTGAATTAAATCAATATACTTATACTCCAAATGTTATCATTGTGAGGGATCATACTTACAAGAAACTTTTGTTAAGTGAATTTGTAAAAGTCGATATGATTGCTATGTCCGCTATTACAAAACCTGAATTAGATGAACATGGTCATTTATATCCAGCTGATTATGCATTGACATTGGCAAAAATCGACACAATATTTAAATCGGCTATAATGAATTATTGTACGGATTTAGTTTTGGGTGCGTTGGGTTGTGGTGCTTTTGCTAATCCCCCACAAGATATTGCCAAAGCATTTAAAAAATGCCAAGTGAAATACAAACGGTCGTTTAATTCAATTACTTATGCGGTTTATAGTAGCAAAGATACGAATTATGATGTTTTTAAATCGATTATTTAGAAACAAAAAAACAAAATTAAATTAATAAAGTACACTTTTGTTTTTTATAAAAAAAATCTCGGACGTGGGGATCGAACCCGACATCGATGTCTATTAAAGGGACACTGCTTTCCCAATTAAGCTAATCCGAGTGTAGTGTCAGACGTGGGGATCGAACCACACAAATACCTGATTATGGGACAGGCCGCTTTACCAATTAAGCATAATCTGACAGATATAATGTTTTAAGGGTATACATAAATGACGATTGTCATTTTATATAGAAATTCCTTTGGAATTTCGTGTATACATAAATGACTCATGTCATTTTATATAGAAATTCCTTTGGAATTTCGTGTATACATAAATGACTCATGTCATTTTATATAGAAATTCCTTTGGAATTTCGTGTATACATAAGTAGGAACAAAAGTTCCCACCGATCTATGAAAAAAGTATTTTTGATTGTTTCTGGATCAAATCGTCCATTTTTTTCTTATGTGTTTGTAAAATATGAGGTTCTTCTGACATATAATCAATATAATAATCATCCCATTCCTGTTGTTCATTCTTATTCATATCTTCATGGCATTCACCATAGCGTGTTTCTAAAATATCAAATCCACACTTGGATATTGCGTCCCGAACAATTTTTGTGTTTTTATAATTCCATTTACCATTTATTCTGATTTGTAAATATTTAGGATTACCAGAAACACTTCGAACATTATGATTTTCAGGATGATTTGTATTAAAATGAATAATCTTAGATACATTACTGATAGCATTATTGGGATCTGTATAACAACCCAATAACATTTTAGCAGTAATATAATCAAGTTTTTCATTTCCAAAATTGAAAGTGATATGTTGGTGTTGACTATTATCAATGTTTGTAGTGTTGTTATTTGTAATATTGTTGGTAGTGTTATTATTGTTATTGTTATTATTAATAGTTCCAGCAACAGGAACAACTGTGGATGTATCATTGATTGTTTGTGATTGTTGTAAATGTTTTTGTAGAATTAGTTTGGTTTTACATGTTTTCATATGTCTGGATAAAGTGTATTTTCTGACATAATTTTTATTGCAAAATTTGCAAATGAATTTACCATTTATATTAGAAGAATTAGAATCACTATATTTTTTTTTGCATTTTAAAACATGTTTGTTATAATATATTTTTCTTTTGTAGATTTTTTGACAATGACCACATGTAAATGGACCACCACAACTATCAGTATTATCAAGATGTTTACCAAATCTCCATAAATCATTAGTTGAATATGAACAATCTTCACATTTAAACATTTTGTTCTTTGTTATTATAAAACAGTATTTTTAAATGCTTTATCGTTACACATTTTAATAAGTAACGAAAAGCGTTTTAACCAGGTAACAATATACTGTATTAGTGATGAAAAAATACCTATATTAACTTATAATATCACAACTATTCGCATTTTTACCTTGATTTACCACAGCACCAAAATACCAAAAAATGTGTATCGTGTTGAAAAAAAATTATAGATATTTATGGATAATTAGAATATATCTATTTATATTATTTTGAAAAATTGTCTATAATGTCACTGAACTAATTAGCACATTTTTGATAGGTATTGAGTATTAAAATATTTAATAAATTCGTTAATTATAACTTTGATTTTATACGTAATATATGGTGTAGTAAATATATTCAAATAATTCTATTTAGATAAACATGGTTATTTGATAAAAAAATGAATGGTTTAATTATGAATTAAATTGCTACTCAATAATGTATTACACATTTTTTGTGTAGGAGATTTACCATATAAATATAATTGATATAATAATTATTTTGTGACTATAATTTAATAAAAAACACTCAATATTTTAATTCCATATATATTGAGGTAAAGAGGGTGTTTCAAAATCTTTTCAGGTTCTGAATATTTTTTTGAAAACTTTTTCAAAACCAATTTCAATTTTGAAACACCCTCTTTACCTCAATATATATAATATTGTCTTTTATTAACATTTTATGAAAATTATGGTTATATAACTTTTATTGTTATATAACGTTCATTACTATATCCTCCTACACATTTTATGTGTAATAGGTATTGGTATACATTTTATCTCATTAATTAATTAATAATAATTATATTATATTATTAAGATTATCATCTAGAATTATTATAATAAAAAAACAATTATCATAACATGTATAAATAGTTCAATAAACCAATATGGATTTAACCTAGTTTTTAGAAATATTGAAGTTCCTCTATCAGGGGGAAGATAAAATCATTGTCCTCAATGTTAAAGAAATTCTTCTTCCTCTTTTCAAACGCCGTCCATCAACCTCATCTACTGTTAGGGCTTTTATACAATGTCTCCATTTATATCTGGCTTCTCCTGTCATAATCAAGAGGGATCTTGGTTTAAGATAGCAATTAATAGATTCAGATCCCTTTGAAAAGGTCATAACAGTACCAGATTCCAAACTGAGACTATAAATAATGGGGCCAAATATACTGGGAACATCAATATGGGGATTAATACCTTCTCCTGGTAAATATCGATTCACTATGATCTGATCCAATTTTGCCTTTGCTTTAGCCTCCTTTGTTCCCTCTTCATCCTTCCCTGAAATCTCTAAATCTGTATTTAACCAGATATCACTTATTTTTTTTGTAATAAAGTCAGACCATTTGGGTAATTCTCCTAAATAGTTGTCTTTTGTGATGGTTTTAGTGGTATATTGGTATTGATATCCATAATGTTGTGTCCATCTTTTAAGTCGGGTATCCCATTTTTCTTTTTGGATATTCCCCAACAACATGGCTTCTTCTTGGGGATTAATAAAATCAGTAATAATAGTGAGACCGGGTAAAGGAGAAGAAGCTGACATGGGTTTTTGTTTGATTTTTAAGAATTTTTCCATCTTGTAATTGTTATTGTGAATATTGTTTATGTAGTTTTTTTTTCAATTTTTATTTAAAAGAATGGTAATAATATTTTTTATAAAATGAAAAGTGTTGGATATGGTTCATTACGAGATGTTGATTCAATTAGGTATGATTTATTTATGGGAAATATGGAAAATGACAAAACGACTCAAATAGTATATTTTGTTGATGTTTTAAAAAAAAAACATGTAATCAATTTAGATGAAAAATCTAGAAAGTGGATAATGGAAGGTAACAAAATATGGGTACATTTAGAGAAAAAAGGTGAACCGGGAATTTACATAGATTTGTTATAAGGTAAGGGAGGCGAAACAAGTTCGCCAGGTTCGAGGAACTGGGTCATTCACTCGAGCTAACGCTCTCGTTCATTGTTCCTCTCGGGCGGTCACTGCGTTTTACTAAGGGGGTTGATCACAATCACGTGAAACTTCATGAAATTCATATAATAATAAATGAATAGTAATGAATAAAAAGGTAAGGGATATTTAAATAAAAAAATGAGGTTTATGTTTTTATTTAAAATCGCAGGCCATAATCTTGATTTCCAAATTTGACGGCGGCTATAACACTGGAATGATTTTCCATCCATTCTCCATTACCAGTGAAACCAGTATTGATGTTTTTCCATTCACACCGTACTTTGCCATTTTTGTTATAGACTACCCAGTGTGATATTCTAGGTTTTTCATATGGACCAACCAGTGTTCGTTTGGGCAATTTTTGTAGCGGCATTTTTTTTTTAAACACAAGAACTAAACAATTGTAAATTTGACATTGTAATAATATTTTAAAAAAAAATTTGAATTTTTTTAATTATTCACATATCATCAACAGGTTTATACATTTCTTCAAATATTGATCTGGAATTAAACATCTCTTTGTTTTTTTCTTTTTCCAATGCCAAGAGTTCCTGTTTTAATCGTTCAATTTCCATATATTTTTTTTTTATTTTATCAGTGTGATTACGAACAGTATGTTGAACAAAATCTTTACCGGTTTTGATACGTTCCCTCATTAAAGAATTTTTCTTTTCCCGTTCCAAATTAAATTGTTTGTACCTTAACATATTTTGTTCTGCTTCAACACTAATTTTTTTATTTATTTGTTCTTGTTCTTCAAAAGTTACAACATAACATTTTAAATTTTGAAATTCTGGTGTTTGATATTTGGATAAAAATCGTTTGACAAATGCATTATAAATATCTTCCGTAAATGATTTATTTTGTTGATTCCGCATATTTTGATATTTATTATCTGGTAAAACGTATGTATTGTATTGGAAATCATTGAACATATCTTCTTCTCTTTTACAAAGATCATATGAAGCAATGATCGATACTAATGCCAAACCATCATCCCCATTTGGAGCAAGTTTAAATGTAAGTTTATTTTGGATAATTTCTATTTTTCCACTGTGAATAGATTGGATTGGAACTATTATTTGGCCATTTCGATTAAAAAATTTCATGATAAAGATAAAAACTAAGATGAAAACAAATAAAATGATTATTTAAATATAAATGGGTTCTTAAAAAAATTCAAATTTTTATTGAGTGGACTCAACTGGAACAACACCTGTCCCTTATTCTTGTTTTTGGTATTTCATTAGATTTCTCGAAAAAACAAAATTTACCTCACCGGGTTAGCTAAACCTAGTGAGGAAGGACCACATTGTCTAGAATATGACCCCCACTATTATTAAATGTCCGACTTGTTTGTGCTTGAAATTTCTTTATCCCCACCCTTTCGCCATATTGGGCTCTCCAAATCGCAGTATCACTAGAGGAAGAGGGTACACCCATCAGTGTACTTGGGAGTTTCAAAGCAACTCTCAGACTTCAACTCACAGTATATCTGGATGATGTGACAATACCGACGCTTCTGATATTGTTCCTGGTCTGCCAAGATGGGTTGGCATAACCATGGTCGAATTTGGGATGGTACGCATGTCGATTTGCGCATTTCACAGCTGTGGCTCGAACACCTCTAGAAGGTCTCCACAATTCGTCTCCTCAGCGAGGGGACAGGATGAAAGTGCCTAGAATTTCGCCTACAATATCATTATTTCGGATCGGATTTATCTAGGATCACCAACCCAACTATATAGTTTCATACCTATACATAAACAAATAATTTATGTATCTAGCGAGGCATAGCTTCACGTTACAGACTGAGGGCTTGCGAGACTTGATGTTTCTAATGTTTCTACTTATGTATAACATTAAAAGATTATATATGTCAGATTAGCTCAGCTGGTAGAGCATGGTCCCTTGAATAGACCAGTGCGTGGGTTCGAGCCCCACGTCTGACGTTTCTTGTGAAAGAAAATCACTTGATTTTCTGACACATCGAAGGGAATAGCTTCCGGTAGCATGGGGCACTGTTTAATTAGCCCCTGGTCCAGGTTCGAATCCTTGGTATTTCCATTAAGCCGGATTAGCTCAGTTGGGAGAGCACCCGCCCTACACGCGGGAGGTCGTGAGTTCGAGCCCCACGTCTGGTATCTTTTTTTTGTTTTTTTTCAAATCAAAAAAAAAAGCAAAAAAAGAAAATAATTAGGGAACACAAAAAAACATTGAATTAATGCTTTTTTTCCTAAGTGTAGCCGTGTTCGAATCGGCATCTTCTCATTGATTTTTAAACCAAAGAAGAGCATTACATAATGCTTTCATTTGTGAATGCTATACACCACATTCACGAAGGTGATGGGATTCGATTCCCATAATGACCATTTATACACAAGGCGATGGCTTTGAACCCATATAACCTTTGATACCCTTTGGTATAATTTCAATGTCATCCTTTAGACGCGAATTAACTACTTAATTACGTCCATTGTCCTGTTTTTCTACTCCAATCATCCCCAACCAGGATCAATTGAAATAGTAGTCATGGTATAAATTCTTGTAGAACTCATTCGACCAGACTTGGACCACCTCTAAATATGATGGGTTATGGGTATACATAAACACCATAGGTGTTTTATATAGAAATTGGTGATTTCGTGTATACATAAACACCATAGGTGTTTTATATAGAAATTTGGGATTTAAAAATCAGGTGGTAAGCCTAAACGTGTATAATTATCGGTAATTAAATATTTATCTGTATTTTTAAAAAAATCAATATTAAGATGTATGCATATTTGTTCAAGTAATTTTAAAAAAAGAAAAGTAGTTGGATGATTTTTTCTCAACAGCAATTTTTTATCTTTATGTTTTTCTAAAATATCTGTTACTTTAATTGTTGTGCCACGTTCAAGTTCTCTTTGTTTTAACCGGTAAACTCCCATATTAAAATCACCATCAATATATATTGATATAAATGATATTTGTGTACATGTATTGCTACAATATGATTTAATTTTTGTGGCATTAAAATTACATGATGTTTTTATCAGTATAGGTTGATATATAACATAGTCACATGTTTTGATATATTCAATCCCTTCTTCATCATCTGTTATACTAATTAAATCTGGATAAATATGTGATATTATTTTTAAATATCCAGATTTAATT
>Ga0209533_1005501_pt1 | contig 10772 bp, 6 predicted proteins | sample COG_04_FD_184748 | JGI IMG/M metagenome (GOLD analysis project Ga0209533, IMG submission 184748) | Pelagic Microbial community sample from North Sea - COGITO 998_met_04 (SPAdes) (version 2) | ecosystem: Environmental > Aquatic > Marine > Neritic zone/Coastal water | place: Helgoland, sampling... | reverse complement strand
TGAGTGGACTCAGCATCTTCTGACGCTTCCAAACCAGGCATCGCCTGAAGCATCGCGGAGGCAGATTCGAATCGATCTTCAGGATCATAAGCGAGGGCTTGCGCCATCCACTCATCCCACTGCGGATTGATTCCATTCACAGCACGCGTAGGCGGCTCCATAGACAAGCAATGACGTCCCGTGAGCATACGATACGTCATCAGACCTATCGTATAAAGATTACTTTGAACATCCGGTTGCTTACCGACACGTTGCTCTGGGCTGTAGTATTCGAACGCATTTAACAAAGCAGGCAACAAGCGGCTGAAGCCGGGAAGCGGATCAAACGGAGTCGGCTCCATTAATGGGTTCTGTCTGAGCAGGTGAAAGTCGTCCCATGCATGACCGATCAAATCAGTGACACCGAGCTCCGAAATCTTCACGCCATCAGCAGCGAGCAATATATTTGCCGGCTTCAAGTTCGCATGCACCACGCCCTGAGCATGCGCATGGTCGAGGCCCAGCAGAAGATAATACATGTAGTAGCATACTTCCTCTTCCGAAAGCACCCCCTTATTCTGACGCATCAAATCCTCTAAAGTGCGAATTTTGCTCTTCTCAGCCGTCAATTCGCCTTCGATATATTCCATGCGCAACCAATAGAACATGTCCTCTTCACCCAGATCATCAATCCGTAGGATATAGGGGTGATCGAGTTTCATTTGAATACGCGCGGCTTGCCTGAATGCATCGGCAGCCTCTTCGACGGCGAAGCCCTTAGGAATCACTTTGACCGCAAACTGCTTGCCGAGAATATCATGCTGCGCGAGGTAAACTTCACCGATGGCACCTTTGCCAACAAAGCTGACAATGTGAAGGTTGCCGATAGTCATACCCGGCTGAAGTGAGCTAAGCTCATCGGTAAATCCCATTCCAGAAATATCCATAATCATTGAAAGCTAAATAGTTAAATAAATTAGTAAGTAAGCAAGCAAGCGGCGTTAGAAACGCTTCTTTGGCTTAGCGGGCGCCTTAATGCGCGTAGGCGCATTCGCGGGTTCACTCGCATCTTCAGAGGGCGCAGTGACACTCGCAGCTCCAGGCTTACGCGGTGCCGGTGGCAATGCCGAATCCGCAACGACCTTCGCAGGCTTACGAGGCGGCAGCTTCTTAGACTTCGGCTGGCGTGGCGCACTAAATTCAACGACAGCAGGCTCAGGTTGTTCAACCACAGGTGTTTCGCCTTTGGCTGCGCCCTCTGTCTTTGCTTCGGCCGCCATTTCTGGAGTCAAATCATCAGCAGACGTAATCATCGCTAACCCTGCGAGTAAAACAAAGTCGAAGGTGATGAAGTTAAACAGAAACAACGTCAGTTCATCGCCCATCTTACATACATTCGCAAAGGCCAACAGCGGCAACAGTGCTGGTAGAATTAGCAATGAATAGATCAGCACCTGATCGGATGTCTCACGCAATTCGGGGTGGCGAGCCTTCGCCTTGCGGAAGGCGGCAAATGAACGTGCGACTGGAACAATAAAGAGGAAGCCACCGACAAGCGAAAAGAGCAGTGAGGCATCTTCCTTAAGCTGAGGAGCCAATGCAATCGCGGTGCATGCAAAAATGACAAAATAAGCGCACGCATCAAAAATCACCGCCCCTTTTTCAGGAACGCTTCCGGGAGTCAATAGGTGATTCAACACCACAGCAATTGCCGGCCCAACAAAAGCCCACAAGGCCATTGTGACAAACAGAGGAATCACCCCCGTTCCATTTAAATAGTTCGCGAACAGATAAGTGGCAAAGAAACCATGCAAGGCGATAAGCCCCGAAGCAATCGCCAGAGCCTTCGCACTCTTAATAAAACGAGCCTCCGCAATTTTCGATGCTTTACGGAAAAGCACCACAGCCGCAAAACCCGCGAGGCAGAAAGTTAACACAAAAGAAGCGTAGATCGCACCTTGAAATGCCGTGATCGTCTTGCCCTCGGCGGCGATGCCCTCGCTGGAGACGACTTCAACAGCCTCCGTCGACTTCGATGACTGATCCACGGAAGTCAGCAATGCGGACTTTTTTGCGGGCGTGGACTTCGCAACAGGTGGAATTGAGGTAAGAAGTGTGGCTTTTTCAGACATGATAAATAGAACGTTAAGGTCGATACCTAAGCGCAATGGTCAAGCCCCTTTATCGGTAGCGAACCAATCCCAGTAAAGCTGCAAAAGTAAAAAAACACTTTTTTTACATTTTCTTAATACCCCTCCCCCATCCCACTCCATTCTGGTGTGTATCACACATGAAACGTAGGGTTCGATCCTATTGAAGAAAGACTGCTGAAAGATAATACTCATGATACATCAAATATCAGAGCACAAGAAAATTCATCGAAAAGTAGCTGGACGCTACGCCCTGCTTGCTCAAAGTTCAGCAATATGCCTACAGGTCTCGATGCAGTGTATGAGGAACTCAAGCGTTTACAGCTTGAAGGAATGGATCGTGTCTTCATCGAAGACCGCACCATGGCGCTGCTGCAACCAGCCCCAGAGCCACCGCACCCCAAAGCTCCGCCAGTGACGATTGATCTGCAATCCGCAGTCAACTCCGGCAACAAACCGACCGAACTGGCACCAAAACCGACGCCACGCAAAAAAGCTCCAGCAGTTACGACCTCTCTCCCCGAAGCCCCCACCATCGAACTACCCAGCGGCGACGCGAGCACGCAAATGCAGTGGCTACAGGAACGAGTAGAAAGCTGCCCAACCTGCAAGGAGCAGCTAAGGGAAAACGAGAAGATTGTATTCGGCACCGGTTCGATCAGTGCAGACATCTTCTACTGCGGAGAAGCACCAGGCGAAGAAGAGGCCGAGACCGGCAGCCCATTCCAAGGAAAAGCAGGCGACCTATTAACAAAAATCTTGGGCGCAATGGGGCTCTCACGTGAATCAGTCTATATGACTAATATCATGAAATGGCGCCCCAAGCATAACAAGCCCTACGGCAATCGCCCTCCCACACAGGAAGAAATGGAGTTTTGCCTCCCCTACCTAAAGGCTCAGATCGAAATCGTTCAGCCCAAAGTCATCATTGGCCTCGGCAACGCGACCGTGCCCGGATTACTCGGCGCAGACCCAGACCGCAAGATGGCTTCGATTCGAGGATCTTGGCAGACATTTGAAGGCATTCCGCTCATCTTCACCTTCCAACCATCCTACCTACTCTTCAACGATACCATGAAAACTAAACGCATGGCATGGGAAGACATGCTGAAAGCGATGGAGAAGATTGACCTACCGGTCAGCGAAAAGCAACACGGCTACTTCCTCCCGAAGTGATATACCCTCAAAAGCCCCCTCTAAACAAAAAAAAAGCCGCAGTCACCTGCGGCCTTTTTGTATATAAATCTCAGAGACTACGAACCAGCAGCACCGGAAACGTGCTGCCCCTGCTCAAAGCGCAAGTGACCATCACTCACATCGACACGAATCACCTCTCCGGCCTTGATGTCGCCACCAAGGATAGCCTCAGCCAGAGAATCTTCTAGATGGCGCTCAATCGCACGGCGCAACGGGCGCGCGCCGTATTTCGCATCGTATCCCTTCTCGATCAGGAAGGACTTTGCTTCGTCAGAGAAATCGAACGTCAAATCCTGCTGCTTCAAGCGATCTGTCACGTTACGCAACTCAAGCTCAACAATCGCCTTCATATCTTCACGGCCAAGGGACTTAAAGATAACCAACTCATTCAAACGATTTAAGAATTCAGGCTTAAAGACACGCTTAGTCTCATCGAGAATCTTCTCGCGGATCTTCTCGTATTCATTCTCAGCATCATCCTCGATTCCGAATCCCATCGATGTATTGCGCTGCAAAATTTCAGCGCCGACGTTGGAAGTCATAATCAAAATAGTATTTCGGAAATCAATCTTACGCCCGAGACTATCCGTCAGACGTCCTTCTTCAAGCACCTGCAAGAGCAACTGAACCACGTCGGGGTGCGCCTTCTCAATTTCGTCAAACAGCACCACAGAATATGGCTTACGGCGAACGGCTTCAGTCAACTGCCCGCCCTCTTCGTACCCCACATAGCCAGGAGGCGAACCGACGAGACGTGAGACGGCAAATTTCTCCATATACTCAGACATATCAATCTGAATAATGGCATCCTGATTACCAAACATCTCTTCCGCTAAAACCTTAGCCAACAATGTCTTACCCACACCAGTAGGCCCAAGAAACATAAAGGAACCAATTGGCCGGCGTGGATCTTTCAAATCCGCACGCGAACGACGCAGCGCCCTAGAGACAACCTCCGTCGCCATGTTCTGGCCGATCACTTCACTCTGCAAATGCGCTTCAAGCTGAAGCAGTTTCTTACTTTCCTTCTGCTCCATACGGGAGAGAGGAATGCCGGTCCACGCAGCCACGACTTCGAGCATATCGTCGTCATCGACGACAATCTTCGTCTCCTCGCGGCTCTTCTTCCAACTTTCGACGATGTCGACTTGCTTCTGGCGCAGCTGCTTCTCTTCGTCACGAAACTTAGCGGCCTCCTCGAAGTGTTGCTTACTAATCGCATCCTCCTTCTTCGCGCAGACATCCTCAATCGTGACATTCATCTCCTCGATCTCAGGGGGGCGCTTTAACGACTCAATACGTGCCCGCGCACCCGCTTCGTCCAAAATATCGATTGCTTTATCAGGCAAAAAGCGGGCTGTAATGTAGCGTTCGGAAAGCCTGGTCGCCACCTCAAGTGCCGCGTCCGTAAACTTCACTTTATGGTGATCTTCGTATTTACTACGAATCCCCTTCAGGATCAAAATGGTATCTTCGATCGACGGCGCCTCGACCTTGACCGACTGAAAACGACGATCCAAAGCGCTATCCTTTTCAATGTATTTACGATATTCCGCCAGCGTGGTGGCACCGAGGCACTGCAATTCCCCTCGGCTCAATGCAGGCTTGAAAATATTCGACGCATCCATAGCACCCTCGGCAGCACCCGCGCCCACGATGGTATGAAGCTCATCAATGAAGATGATCACATTCTTCGCGCGGCGAATCTCGTCCATCACCGCCTTGATACGTTCCTCAAACTGCCCACGATACTTCGTGCCAGCGACCATCAACGCCAGATCGAGCGTAATCACACGCTTATCAACGAGAATCTCCGGCACAACTCCAGAGGCGATTTCCAGCGCAAGCCCTTCGACAATGGCAGTCTTACCGACACCGGCTTCACCGATCAGCACCGGATTACTCTTAGTGCGGCGGCATAAAATTTGAACGACACGACGAATTTCATCCTTACGACCAATCACCGGGTCTAATTCGCCCTGCTTAGCCAACTCTGTTAAATCGCGGCCAAACGCCTTGAGCGCAGGCGTCTTAGTATCCTTCTTATCATCAGGGGCACCCGAAGCAGCGCCACCAGCAGAGGCCTCTTCCGGTTCTCCAGTGAAATTCGGATCGAGCTCGGACAGAATTTCATTGCGACAGCGCTCAATATCGACTTCGAGCGACTTCAGCACACGTGCCGCCACACCCTCACCTTCGCGCAAAAGCCCCAGCAAGATGTGCTCAGTGCCGACATAAGAGTGGTTCAGCGCCTTGGCCTCCTTCCCGGCGAGTGCCAGCACCTTTTTAACGCGTGGCGTATAGGGAATATTGCCGGAAGGCTTACTTTCCGGCCCAGTGCCGACCTGCTTCTCTACCGCAGAGCGAACAGTTTGCAGGTCGAGCCCCATCTTTTGAAGTACGTTGACCGCGACTCCCTGCCCGAGATTAATCAGGCCTAGAAGTAAGTGCTCAGTCCCCACATAGTTGTGGTGAAAGCGGTCGGCTTCCTTTCGGGCTAAAGCGAGAACTTGTTGAGCGCGAGGGGTGAAGTTATTCATTGGTTCCATCGTAGTGTCGTTTCCTATGGGTTATTCCGATTCTTCCAGCTTGTCAAAAGCTAGAGCCGGTAGGGTCGCAAATTCTTCCCGAAGTTTATTGGCACGCGCAATATCGCGTGCATCGGGCTCAATCCCTTCGTGCGCAGCATACTGCACATGCCCAGGCTGGCACTCGATCACAAGCCGATCGACATCCGCACGGCTCGACTCAGGCAACATGCCAAAATCAACCGCCAGTCGGATGAAAGACAGCAAGTTCAGCGCCTCGTCCGAGGAGATCACATGCGTATTCTTAAGCACTCCAGAAGCGCGACCGATCTGATCCAGCATCTTCGCACGATTCTCTTCGAGATACTTGCAACGCGCGTTCAGTTCGTGGTCGATAATCGTCTTCAGCACATTGGCCAAACGCTCAAGGATCTCAGCTTCACTCTCACCGAGCGTCTGCTGATTCGAAATTTGAAAAATGTGCCCACTCGCATCCGAGCCTTCACCGAAAAGCCCACGCACGGTGATACCCAATTGGCCAACAGCACGAATCACACGCTCCATTTGCCCCGAAATGACCAAACCTGGCAGGTGCATCATTACCGACGCACGCAGCCCGGTGCCTAAGTTCGTCGGGCACGCGGTCAAATAACCGAAGTCAGGCGAAAAAGCCACGTCGATCGTCTTCTCTAGCTCCGAATCAAATGCATCGATCTGCTTCCAAACTGATTTCAAATTGAAGCCTGTCTTTAAAAACTGAATGCGGAGGTGATCCTCTTCATTAATCATCACCGAGCAAGTCTGCCCCTTATTGATATATACCCCCGTGCCTTCTTCGCCGTCGCAAAGTTCACGGCTGATCAAATGGCGCTCCACCAGCACTTGCTTCTCTAGGGCAGTTAAATCGGCAATATCAAGAAACGTGCCCTTACTCATCTGCGGCAAGGCACTGAGTTGATCCGTGCAACGCGTGAGCACATCTCGGCGCTGCAATACATCCGCACGCTCAGGGAACGGCGCGCCGACCAAATTGCGAGCAAGTCGAATGCGTGTGCTCAACACGACCGGAGCGGCCCTCTTTGCTGCCTGCACGAGCTCCGCTCGATCATCATTAATGAGCGATTCTATCATTTAGGTGAAACCTCCAACTCCTCGGCTGCCTTAATGGCTTTGATCTGATCGCGATATTTAGCAGCGTCCTCATACGCCTCCTCAACAACCGCCTGCGACAGTGCATCTTGCAAATCCTTCAACTGCATTTTGCTCGATTGACGGCTCAATGCGACCGTAGGCACCTTCCCTTTATGCGTCGTGCCGGCATGCATGTCCTCAAGCACCGGAAGCACCAATGATTGAAACACTTCAAAGCACTCAGAGCAACCAAGCCGACCAGTGCGACGAAAGTCCGCCGTCCCTTGACCGCAATTGGGGCACACCTCCTGCGCCTCCCCAGGAGTCGGCGCGAGTGGTGCCTTCGATAGCATATCCGCCAACGAAAAACCTTCCGGATCTGTCACCCCTTTCTTTTGGGCACAGGATTCACACAGATCCACCTTGTGGATCTTATTGTTCACGATCTGCGTCAGGTGCACGGTCGCCTCCTTATCGCAGATACTGCACTTCAGATTTTCAGCCATAGTTTAATAGTATAAAAGTCGGGATGCTTAGCAAAGCGAAAGATCAAATTCACCATGCTCGAATGGGCTTAATCAATAGGTTTACAGGTGTTTGACAGCCTCCACCCAAAGATGTGCCCATGGCCTAGAAAATACTCGGATAATCAAATCATCACCCAAGTCGTCGATCTAGGCGATGCACATGTTAAAGCATCGTGCCTTCGATCGACACGCGACGGTGAAAATTCTCAAGAAATTTTGCTGTAATCGGACCAGGCTTACCGTTACCGATCACACGCGCATCAATTTCAACAATCGGCACGATCTCGGCCGCCGTTCCAGTCAAGAAAACCTCGTCGGCGACCCAGACGTCATAACGCGTCATATTTGCCTCACGCCAAGGAATGCCCAGCTCACCGGCAATCGCCAATGCGGTATCACGGGTAATCCCTTTCAAGGCACCGGAACTCGCTGCCGGTGTAATCAACTCACCCTTATGCACGATAAAGATATTATCCCCAGTGCACTCGGCAACGTAGCCCTGATCATTGAGCATGATCGCCTCATGATAGCCGAGGTGCTGCGCTTCGATTTTAGCGAGAATGTTATTCAAATAATTGAGTGACTTCACCGCTGGTGGCAGCGCCGAGGGGTTACAACGACGTGTCGGCACCGTGATAATCTTCAGACCATTGTCGTAGAATTCCTGCGGATAGAGCTGAATCGTATCGGCAATGATAATCAATTGCGGCTGATCACAGTTCTTGATCGATAGCCCCAAGCTACCGACTCCACGCGTCACGACCAAACGAATATAGCCATCCTTCAAGCCATTGGCACGGCAGGTGTCGCACACGGCATCGGAGATCTCCTGACGCGTCCAAGGCAGCTCCAACATAATCGCTTTCGCGGAATACTCCAAGCGCTCCAAGTGCTCATCGAGCTTAAACACGCAGCCGTCATAGAGGCGAATGCCTTCAAAAATACCGTCACCATAAAGCAACCCATGGTCGAACACCGAGACAGTAGCCTCGCTCGCATCGACCAACTTATCATTCATATAAATCTTCATAAAAGCTGCGATGATGGAGGCGAATTACGTTTTGTCTAGCCTCCATCGCGCCTCAAGTGCGAGTTCTCCACAAAAAAGCCCCACTGAAAAAATCCAGCAGGGCTTTTGCGTAAGAAATAACCGAGAGTCACACTGGCGCCCCGGTTGATTGCATTGCCGTTAAGCGCTGCCCTAGGGCTCCCATCGCCTAAGCAAGAAACCGAAACCGACCCTGGAGACCACTAGGACTCCTCATATTGTCGACGAAGATGCTCGACCACACTTGGGTCCGCCAAAGTTGAGGTATTTCCTAGCTTCTTACCTTCAGCGATATCACGCAACAAGCGACGCATAATCTTACCGGAGCGTGTCTTTGGCAGGTCGTTGGAAAACAAAATCCGCTCGGGTCGCGCAAACTTACCGATACTCTTGTCGATCATCGAAACAAGCTCCTTAAGCAGCTGATCGTCATGCGAGCGCCCCTTGATCACCGTGACAAAAGCAATCAACCCCTGCCCTTTAATCTCATGAGGCACACCGACGACTGCAGATTCCGCGACATCTTTGTGTTCCACGAACACGCTCTCCAACTCGGCGGTGCCAATCCGGTGACCGGAAACATTCACCACGTCATCCACTCGACCGAGAATCCAGACGTAGCCGTCCTCATCGCGACGAGCTCCGTCGCCAGGGAAATAATATTTACCGCCCCACTTACACCAATACGTGTCCTTATAGCGCTGTTCATCTCCATAAATCCCGCGCAACATCCCTGGCCAAGGTTGCTTAATGGCGAGAATGCCTGCTTCAACTGCCTCGCCGTCGTCGGTCAGGATCGCTGGCTCGATGCCAAAGAATGGGACTGTCGCACACCCAGGCTTCGTCGGAGTCGCCCCCGGCATCGGCGTGAGCATGTGCCCACCAGTTTCAGTCTGCCACCAGGTGTCAACAATCGGGCACTTTTCGGCACCAATCGTCTTATGATACCACATCCACGCTTCGGGGTTAATCGGCTCACCGACCGTGCCAAGTAAGCGCAAACTAGACAGATCGTGTTTCTCGGGCCATTGATCCCCCCACTTCATAAACGCACGAATTGCGGTCGGCGCGGTATAGAAAATCGTGGCGCGGTATTTTTCGATAATATCCCAGAAGCGCCCCTCATCAGGCGAATCGGGCGCACCTTCGTAGATAATCTGGGTAGCAGCGCACTGCATCGGCCCATAGACAATGTAACTGTGCCCAGTCACCCAACCGACGTCAGCCGTGCACCAATAGACGTCCTCCGGCTTCATATCGAAAATATATTTCGTGGTCTGGTGCGTATAGACCATGTAGCCCGCAGTCGTGTGAATAATCCCTTTGGGCTTTCCCGTCGTGCCACTGGTGTAGAGCAGGAAAAGCATATCCTCGGCTTCCATTTCCTCACAGGGACAGTCAATCGGTTGATCCTGAACCAGGCGGTGATACCAATGGTCGCGCCCCTCCTTCACATGGCACGGGAACGGATCGCCATGCGCCCGCTTTACGATCACTACGTCCGTCACCGTCTCAGCACCGACAAGCGCTTCATCGACAATATTCTTAAGCGGCAAGACGCGACCACGGCGCCAACCGCCGTCTGCGGTGATGACACACTTCGCACCACAGTCATTGACCCGATCGCGAATCGAATCTGCCGAGAAGCCGGCAAAAATCACCGTATGAACCGCACCAATTCGCGCACAAGCGAGCACCGCAAGCGCAAGCTCCGGAACCATAGGTAGATAGATAGCGACACGGTCGCCCTTTTTAATACCGAGTTGCTTGAGACCATTAGCAAACTTACACACCTCACGATGCACGTCCTGATACGTCAGCACACGAGTTTCTCCGGGCTCGCCTTCCCAAAGGATTGCAGCCTTGTTACGGTTCGGCCCTTCCAGGTGGCGGTCGACACAGTTATAACAGACATTCGTGCGCGCGCCGGAAAACCATTTATAAAAGGGAGCCTCGGAAGCATCGAGCACAGTATCCCATTTCTTAAACCAATGTAGATCCTCCGCTGCCTCAGCCCAGAAGGCCTCAGGGTCTTTAATGCTCTTCTCGTAGAGCGCATGATAGGCCTCCATACTGCCAATATGTGCATTTTCAGCAAACGCGGCTGGAGGTGCGAATTTTCGATTCTCGTGAGAAACGGATTCCATTAAGGAAGAGTCAGTCGACATAAATAGGGAGGGCAGAATGCTAATAGTAGATCTTAAGGCACCTT